>Ga0153942_1000274_pt1 | contig 19314 bp, 16 predicted proteins | sample TSNJ026MetaG_FD_104731 | JGI IMG/M metagenome (GOLD analysis project Ga0153942, IMG submission 104731) | Attine ant fungus gardens microbial communities from New Jersey, USA - TSNJ026 MetaG | ecosystem: Host-associated > Fungi > Mycelium > Unclassified | place: USA: New Jersey, Brendan T. Byrne... | reverse complement strand
TTTCCAAATTATTATAATAAAAAATATGGACTACCAGCATTTGAAGAACATTTAAAAAGAATGAACACTTTATTATAAAAAAGATACAAAATAATATAAAATTCGATTTTTAAATCAACTTAATTACTTAAATTTGTGTCGAATTATGTTAAAATAAGACTGTTGATAAGTATAAATTAGTTTTTATAAGAATGGAGTAAGCTAATGAAAGAAGTTAAAGAAAAAATATTAGAATTTAATCAAGAAAGAGATTGGGATCAATTTCATTCTCCAGAAAATTTAGCAAAATCTATTTCTATTGAAGCAGGAGAATTACTAGAATGCTTTCAATGGAATAGTGAATATGATCATAAGGAAGTTTGTTCAGAATTAGCAGATATAGTTAATTATTGCATTTTATTATCTGATAAATTAGAAGTAGACTTAGAAGAAATTATTTTAGAAAAATTAGAAAAGAATAGAGCAAAATATCCTGTTGATAAGGCAAAAGGAGTAAGCACAAAATACACTAAATTAAATAAGGAGTAAAATACTTCTTGATTATGTTGGAGTTTTTATTGAAGAAGATATAAGATATGAGAATGATGAAATAATAACAGATTATACTAAAAGAGCCAAAACAGATCAATCTTTAAAGGGAATAAAATTAATGGCGAAAAATAATGAAGATAAAGCAAATGAACTTTAATTAGTATCTGCTTTTTTCTTTATCTCATTTAAGTTCATAAAATAATCTATTATAATATAAAAAAAGTTAAAAATATATTTTAACTAATTAAATTCTAAATTCAATTTTATACATATCAGCCCATAAGTCAAATTGATATAAATAAGCCAGTAATTGAGGACCTGTCATTAATTGTCCAAACCAAGGAGTTTTAAAACTCTCCCCTTTTGTCTCAATTAATTCCTTTATTTTATCCATATTAAACAACTTGTAGATAATAGAATCTTTATTATCTAATCTTTCATTTAACAGATTAGCAACGATATCAGCATAAAAAGGATCATGTGTCTTTGGATATGGATTTTTTTTACGATATAATACCTCTTCTGGCAACTTATCTTTAAACGCTTCTCTTAATAATCCTTTTTCTTGATTCTTATAATATTTATATTCCCAAGGAACATTCCACAGATATTCAATCAGATGATGATCAGAAAACGGAACCCTAGCTTCTAAGTTTGCCCGCATTGTCATTCGATCTTTACGCTCCAATAAAGTTGGCATAAACCACGTCATATTTAAATAGATTAAATTTTTATAGTGTTGTTCTTTTTTATCCTTGCAAATCGGTACTTCTTTTAATGTCTTCTCATAATGTTTTTTACTAAAAGCTTCTAAATCCATTTTCTTCTTTAAATCATCATTTAATAAATTATATCTTTCATCCAAATTATTAATCCATGGAAAATTATCTCTTTTACTTAGTTCATCTTTATAAAACCACGGATATCCACCAAATATTTCATCCGCACATTCTCCGCTCAATACAACTTTTTCTTCTTTTCTTATTTCTTTGCTAAACCAGTACAAAGAAGAATCAATATCAGCCATTCCTGGTAAATCTTTAGCTAAAACTGCTTCTTTTAAAGTATTAGCCAATTCTTTTTGGTTTATTATTTTATATTGATGACTTGTTTTGAATTTTTCACACATCAGATTTATATAATAATTATCTAAAGAAACTTGATAACTATTTTGTTTAAAAAATTTCTCATTATCTTTATAATCAATTGAATAAGTATTCAATTTTTTATTGCTTTCTGATAATCGTTCCGCGACCACGGCTGTGATAATACTAGAATCTAAGCCCCCACTTAAAAGAGTAGCAATGCCAACATCAGATGTCATTTGTCTTTGAATTGCCCCTTCTACAAGTTTTCTTACCTTAGCAGTACATTCTTCAAAAGTATCATTAAATTCCTCTTCTTTTACATTCCAATATCGTTTTGTTCTTTTTCTAGTATCATAATACATATAATGTGCCGGTTTAAGTTCGTAAATATTTTTAAATATACCACTTCCCGGGATTCTAGAAGGTCCTAACGATAAAAGTTCTGTTAATCCATTAATATCAATGATTCTTTTTATTTCAGGATATTCAATAATCGCTTTTATTTCTGATGCAAAAATCAAATTATCATCAAAAACAGTATAGAATAATGGTTTTACTCCAAATCGATCTCTGGCTAAAAAAATATTTTCTCCATCATAAATAGAAAAAGCATAAATACCCTCGAGCATATTCAAAATTTTTTCTTTATAATGAACAAATCCTTTTAAAACAACTTCTGTATCACAATTCGTATCAAAAGAATATCCATTCTCAATTAAATCAGTTCTTATTTCATCCGTATTATATAATTCCCCATTATAGCAAATAACATAATTTTTATAAGACATCGGTTGAATTCCATTTTCAAGATCAATAATAGCTAACCTTTTATGTCCTAAAAGAATATTATCATTAATAAAATATCCCTCTTGATCTTTTCCTCTATTATGTAAAGTTTGATTCATTCTCTTTATCATTAATTCATGATTTCTTATATTATTCTTTTTATTAAACCAGCCTACAAATCCGCACATTTTTTTCACCTATTTAATTGATATGAATTTTAGTTAATAATTATTACAAATGGTACATATACTTTCCCAAGGAGGATAATTAATGAAAGTATGCATATTAGGTGGAGACAAAAGACAGTTAGAAATAATTAAAAAAATGAAAGGTGATTATGAAATCACTCTAGTAGGATATGAACATTTAAATGATTTTAATGATCTTGAAAAAATAAACATTTCTGATATTGATCTAAGTAAATTTGATAGCATCATTTTACCTGTTAATGGCATTAACAATGACTATACTATCAGTACTTTATTTGGTGAAGATTTTTCCGTTGAAAGCGATTTATTTGATCATACCAAGAAAAATGTTTTGATTTTTACGGGTATTATAACCAATGTACTTGATAGCATGTTGAAAGCAAGTGATCGTGAAGCCCAAATATTGATGCAAGATAAAGACGTAATAAGAGAAAACACAATTCCAACTGTCGAAGGAATATTAGCAGATGTTATTAACAATACCAATATTACCATCAATAATTCAAAAATTTTAGTGATTGGCTATGGAAATATTGGAAAAAGATTAGTTCATATTTTAAATAAACTAGGTGCAAAAGTAACAGTTGGAGTGATTGAAGCAATTGATATAATGACACTAACTAAATTATATCAAGAAGCAGTCTTAACTACCTCAAGAGATAACATGGAAAACACTTTGAAGGATATAGATATTATAATAAATACTGCTCCAACCTTAGTGCTAGATAATAATTATTTAGAATCTACGAATAGAGATGCTTATATATTAGATGTTTCTTCCTATCCATATGGTGTTGATTTTGAATATGCTAATACATTAGGAATCAAAAACAAACTGCTTCCTGGAATACCTGCAAAAGTTGCGCCTATTACAGCAGGCTTAATATTAACTAGAAAAATAGAACATAAATTGAGAGGAGAACAATAATGTCAAAAATTGGTTTTGCTTTTACATCATCTTATTGTACATTTGATGAAGTATTATTACAATTATTTCAATTAAAAGAGGAAGGTCATGATATATTTCCAATTGCCTCAGAAAACTCTTTAAAATATAATACAAGATTTGGTGATGCGGCAGAATTTCGTAATAAAATAGAACAAATTACTGGTAAAAAAATAGTAAATACAATAGTAGAAGCAGAAAAATTCGGTCCCCAAGAAAAACTAGATATCATCGTTATCGCTCCTGCTACTGGTAATTTTATCGCTAAAATGGCAAACGGCATCACAGACAATGCTGCTTTAATGGCAACAAAAGCTACCCTTAGAAATGGAAGTCCCGCTATTATAGGCGTTTCTACTAATGATGGTTTAGGAATGAATGGTGTAAATATCGCTAAATTATTAAATACTAAAAATATCTTCTTCATCCCATTTGGTCAAGATGATTATATTAATAAGCCTAATTCATTAATATCTCATTATGATTTATTAATACCAGCAATTTATGAAGCGTTGGAACAAAAACAATTACAGCCTGTATTAAAAGATCATGTTAGAAAAAGAACAAAATAATATAATCAAAACTATTTTATATAAAAAATCAACGAACTATTTTTAAAAGTTCGTTTTTATATTTATTCTATTTGTCAATTTTTGTTAGCTATGTGCTATAATAATTCTATCAAGGGCTAGTACAGACTTTAAAGTTTTGTGCTGGCCTTTTTTTGAAGTAGGTGTTGTTTTTATGAAAAAGAGTTTAATTATTTTAAGTTTATTGTTAATAATTCCAACTAATGTTACGGCTCATTCGGGAAGAACTGATAGCAGCGGTGGGCATAATTGTTCAGCTCAGTCTCAAGCCAAAGGCTTATGTAGTGGTTATCATTATCACAATGGAAATTCAAATTCCTCTACTCCCTCTAAAACATATGGTTGCACTGACAAAACCGCAAAAAACTATAATTCTAATGCTAATACTGATAATGGTACATGTAAGTATTATGTAACAGGTTGTACAGATTCAAATGCACTGAATTTCAATTCGAAAGCCGAAAAAGATGATGGTAGTTGTATTAAAAAAATATTTGGTTGTATGAATCAAGAAGCATTAAATTATGATAAGTTTGCTAATGTTGATGATAATAATTGTATTGAAAAAGTTTATGGTTGTATGAATCAAGAAGCTGAAAATTATAATTCAAAAGCTAACATTGATGATAAAACTTGCATAATAAAAGTAATTGAAAATATAGAGGAAAATAAAGATAAGAATGAGAATAAGAATGAGATTGAAAATGACAGTTCGTGGATTTTAGGATTATTGGGAATACCATTCATAGGTAGTGTTATATATTTAATTAAAAAGAAAAAAATTATATAAACAAAATTTCTTTTTTAATATATTTTAATTACAACGAATCATTTATTTTACTTCCAGCTAAATAACCGGTTGATAAAGCTAAAGTAATATTATACCCGCCAATTGGTCCATGAATATCTAAAGCCTCGCCAACAAAATAGATTCCCGGATGAAGCTTTGATTCCATCGTACTCGTATTGATAGAATTCAAAGCAATTCCCCCACCAGTTACATAAGCTTTGTCTAGACTTTCTACTCTCTTTATTGGAAAAACTAGTTGCTTTAAAGTGTTTATAATTGAAATCATTTCATTTTTAGTGAGTGATTTTATTTTTTTATTTAAATTTAGTCTATTAATTAAATAATTACTAAATCGTTTTGTAAAAAGTTCATGAAAAAAATCATTTACTTCTTTTTCTCGATCATAGTTTATTAGCTTATGCTGTAAATCTTCAAAATTAAGTTCAGGAACCAAATCAATATAGATTTCCTTTTCTTCATTATGATAAATATGCTCGCTTAATTTCATAATAGCACTTCCACTTAATCCTTTGTGTGTAAACATCAAATTACCTTCACTCTGATAATCTAAATAAGAAATCTGTACTTTCTCAATTGCCGTTCCTGCAAGATTATTTTCATGCTCTAATATCACTCCAACTTCTGCTGGAAACAAATCAATTGTTGGTTGATTTAAGGCATGCGCAAACTTCATATGATCCCCACTTGATCCCGTGTTTGGAAAACTGGCTCCACCTGTTGCTATGATAATATTTTTTGTTTCATATTCTCGTTTGTTCGTAACTACTTTATTTGGCATTACTTCAAGTACTTCTTCTTGATAATGAATCTCTGCCTCTGTATTAGTTAATAAAACATTTGCAATATCTCTGGCTTTATTACTAACTGGAAAAACCTTATTTTCTTCTTCCTCTTTTAATGGCACTCCACGGCTTTCAAAAAAAGCATAAACTTCATAAGAACCAAATTGACTAATTGTGCTATAAAGATATTTCTTATTGTAATTTACTTCATTTAAAAAATCTTGATTATTTTTTAAATTCGTAACATTACATCTTCCCCCACCAGTAATCATTAATTTCTTTAAAGCCTTATCCATTTTCTCTAAAATTAAGACTTTCCTACCCTTTAAGGCAATCGAAGCCATAAGTCCTGCTGGACCGGCTCCAACTATAATACAATCATACATAATAATCATCTCTTCTTATTAACATTATAACTTACTTTTAAGTATAATTAAAATAGTAGAACCAAGAAATTTCTTATGACTTGGTTTTTTTGCATAATTCAAATAAAAACCCACAAACTATTATTCATAAGGAAACGATTAATATGAATAATAAATTAACAAAGTATATCCAAAAAAGAAACTTTAAGAAAACCGAAGAACCAGAAGGTAAAATAAAGAAATCAAATAAACAACTTCGATTTGTTGTTCAACATCACATTGCCAGCCGAGATCATTATGACCTTCGCTTAGAATGGAATGGAACGATGAAAAGTTGGGCTATTCCAAAAGGTCCTTCTTATAATATAAAAGATAAAAGATTAGCTATTTTAGTTGAAGACCATCCTCTTGATTATCGAAATTTTGAAGGAACAATTCCAAAAGGACAATATGGTGGCGGAACCGTAATGATCTGGGATGAGGGTTATTGGCTTCCAACCAATGATCCAAAAATAGGACTTCAAAAAGGAAGTTTAAAATTTGAGCTTGAAGGAAGAAGATTACAAGGTAAATGGACTTTAGTTAGAATGAATGATGATAACTGGATTCTCAGAAAAGAAAAAGACTGGTTATATGAATATGATATTGACATTAATCTTTTTACTACTAGTATTCGCACGAATAGAACAATGGATGAAATCACAGAAGGAAAAAAGGCCAAACCCTTAAAAATTAAAGCAAAAAAAACAATAAAAAAAGAAATAGAAGATCAATGTATAATTGATGGAATTACAATTTCTAATCCAGATAAATTTCTTTTTGAAAATCCTAATATAACGAAAAAAGAAATCGCTCTTTATTACCAACAAGTAGCTTCCCGAATGTTTCCTTACGTTAAAAATCGCTTATTGAGCACAGTAAGGAGTCCTGATGGAATGACTGGAGAACGTTTTTTTAAAAAACATTTTGATGCAAAATTAAATCCAGGCTTAAAAATGATTGAGATTGCAAATGATAGTAATGAAAAAGAAGATTTTTATTATATTCATAAAGAAAATGCTATGGTTGCAGAATTACAAATGAATGGTATTGAATTTCATATTGGTGGAAGTAATATTAAAAACTTAGATAAGCCAAATATGCTAGTATTTGATTTAGATCCAGATGAAGGCATGGGCTTAAAAGAAATTCGTCAAGGCGTAAAAGATTTAAAAAAGCTCTTAGATGATTTATCCTTAATATCTTTTTTAAAAACCAGTGGAGGTAAGGGCTATCATATTGTGATTCCAATGACTAAGTTAAATAATTGGGATGATTTCCGTGATTTTGCCAAAAATATTGCAAAAGTAATGGAAGAAAAATGGCCTAATCGATATACTAGTAATGTTCGAAAAGAAAATCGTAAAGGAAAGATATTTATTGATTGGATTCGAAATACGAAAGGATCTTCAAGTGTTGCTCCCTATTCCTTACGAATACGAAAGAACGCTCCCGTTTCCATGCCAATTAAGTGGAGTGAGTTAGATAAGATAGCTCCAGACTCCATTACTATGAACGAAGCAATCAAACGATTAAAAAGAAAAGATCCTTGGGAAGGAATATTTGATATAAGACAATAGTAAAATCTCATTATAGAGATTTTTTTAGTTTTAAATTTAGTTGGTGAATTTTAGTTCTTTAAAATGTTATCCTCAGATTGTATAATGAAATAGAGGTGAATGTTAGAAATGAATACTAATATGCGATTAAACGAAAAATCTTTTAATCTAATTAAAAATAATCAAAAAACAATTGAATATCGTTTGAATGATGAAAAAAGACAAAAATTAAAAGTTGGAGACACGATTACTTTCTATAAGTTACCTGATAAACAAGAATCTATTCGAGTTATTATTAAAGAATTAAAATATTATAAAAATTTATTAGCAATGTTTACAGAATGTAAAGATCAATATTTCAAAGACAAAGATCCTCAAGAAAAAGTAAATGAAACCACATTCTACTCTGAAGAAGATATCCAAAAATATGGATGCATAGCAATTGTTTTTCAAAGACTAGATTAAGGAACTTATATGAATAAAATATATGAATATAAAACTACCCTTTTAAAGAATCCTGAAATGGATGCTGGCTATATTATATTCCCCTATGATATTAGGAAAGAATTTGGGCGCGGACGCGTTAAAGTACATGCCTTATTTGATGATGTAATGTATGATGGAAGTATTGTAAATATGGGATTACCAGACTATATAATCGGAGTTAACAAAGATATTCGTACCAAACTAAACAAAACATATGGCGATGAAATTCAAGTCAAAATTTGGGAAAGAAAAGATTAAAAATGAAAAAAATTTATTATTAAATATTAGAATCCTCTTCTCATATCTAATCGCTGAAATTAATAAAAATTAATGTATTTTAAGAAGCAAATCAAACCACTTGCTTCTTTTCTTTTACCACTTACTTAAATGTCGTTATTTTTAAAACTCATTTTGCTATAATGTCATCAAGAAGGAGTTTATATGAAAAAAATAATGGAAGTTAAAAACTTAACAAAAAAATATGGAGACTTTACAGCCGTGGATGATTTATCACTCCATTTAAATGAAGGAGAAATCTTAGGTCTTTTAGGACCCAATGGAGCTGGGAAAAGTACGACGATTAATATCTTATCAACTATATTAAAAAGTGATACTGGTGAGATTACTGTCTTTGGTCTACCTTATGAAAAAAATATCAAAGTAATTAAAGAACGAATGGGAATAGTCCCCCAAGAAATAGCTTTATATGAAGAAATATCAGCATATAAAAATGTAGAATTTTTCGCTTCTTTATATAATGTTAAAAAAGCAGAATTACACGAAAAAACTTTAAATGCCTTAGAATTTGTTGGTCTTTTAGAACATAAAGACGATAAACCAAAGACATTTTCTGGAGGGATGAAACGAAGATTAAATATAGCTTGTGCACTCGCTCATGAACCTGATCTATTAATCTTAGATGAACCAACCGTTGGAATTGATCCTCAATCAAGAAATCACATTCTACGCTCCTTAAAAAAATTACAACAACAAGGAAAAAGTATTATTTATACAACTCACTATATGGAAGAAGTCGCTGAAATTGCTGATCGAATTATTATTATCGATCATGGTAATAAGATAGCTGAGGGAACACTAAAAGATTTACTTGCTGAATATCGAAATACAATTAAATATACCTTTTATTTAGATAAAATAAATAAAGATATCTTAACTTCTCTAGAAAATATCAAAGGAGTTGAAAAATTAAAACAAGAAGAAAATATCTTGACAATTACCCTCTCAAAAGAACAGGCCAATCTTGACAAGATTATCCTTACCCTTGTAAACCATGAATGTAAAATAGAAAAAATGGAAACACAAGAAGGTAATCTAGAAATGGTCTTCTTAGAATTAACTGGTAGAAAGTTAAGGGATTAAAATGATTGCTTTATTAAAACATGATTTTAAAAATCTAATGAAAGGTTCAGGCAATATAGCCGTTTTCTTCTTCTTCCCTACTTTAATTACTCTCCTTATGGGCTTCTTATTTAGTAATTCATATACTTCAAGTTTATTATCCTCATATGATTTTTATGGAGTAACAATGATCTTCTTTATTGCCATGATGGGTGCAACTGTACCTGCAAATCTTTTCTTAGAAAAAAATATAAAAAATGCCAATACTAGAATTTTTTATAGTCCTGTTTCACGAGTAGCAGTTTATCTTTCTAAAATTTTAACTTGTTTTCTTTTTATAGGCTTTGCTTTAACTCTAAACCTGATTATCTTTCATTCTATTTCATTGGTTAACTTTGGTGGTTCTAATATCATCTATGTTATTTTACTTTTACTAAACTTTGTTTTATTCTTATGTTCTTTAAGTGCAGCTATCACCGTCACAGTAAAAAGTGAAATAATCACCAATATTATCATTTCCAACTCAGTAAGTTTTTTAGCAATATTTTCTGGGATCTTTTTACCAGTAGCATCGCTTGGAGCATTTATTGATACTATTTCTAATGTATCACCAATAAAATGGGTTATGACCACAGTATTTGAACTTATTTATGATGGAAGTTCTCCAAATTATGGGATTATTATGATTGGACTATTAATATTATCATTCTTATTGTTATTAATCGTCCATAAAAAATATAAACCAGAGGACTATGTTTAGGAGGAGCATATGAAAGAATTAATTAAAAATTTGTTTTATCGAATTAAAATCAACAAAGCCTACTTAATTACATACCTTATTTTAATGCCCATGTTTATTTTCTTTGCTGTCTACTTCACTAATTCTATTTCTTATCAAATGCAAATAGGTTTAATTGGTGATGTTAAATTAAATATTGAAGATCAAAATATTAATTTGATTTCTTTAGATGAGATACCAAAAGATTCAGAATTTCTTCTAAATAAATATGACGTAGTGATTAAATATGAAAATGAAACCTATGAAATTATTTCTGTCAAAGGAGAAGATTACGAACAACAAATTATGAATTATTTACAAGGAAATATAGTTGAATCAAAAGAAGTAACTCGTGGCGCGGCTTCTAATATCTTAGGATTTTTAATGATGATTATCGGTTTATTAGGAGTTCAATTATATCTATTCTATTTTGAAGAAAGAAAAGGCGTTAATAAACGGATTATGAGTACTTCGATCAACTTTCCAAAATATATGTTAAGTCATTTTCTTGTTACATTCTTATTTTTATTCCTACCGGCAATGATTATCATTTGTAGTGCAATTTTCATCTTTAATATTGACATATTAATTAGTATCCCAAGTCTTATTTTTGTTATTTTCTTACTTACTTTCTTTTCTTCTGCATTTGGCCTGTGGATGAATAGTGTTTCTAAAACTCAAGAAACGGCAATGTCTTTTGGAAATATGTTTGCTATAATAGGTTCAATTATTTGTGGAGGATTCATTGCAGTAACGGATAATAAAATTTTTAATAATATAACAAATTTTTTCCCACAAAAACAAATTATGTTATTATTAGAAAATTTAGAAAACAATCTTCCTATTAATATTTTTGGAATTATATTTATTCTCGTCTTATCCCTATTTCTAATACTAATGGCGATTATCATCGAAAAGAAAATGATTTCAAAAAGATAAAATGAACTAAAAAAAGTTCATTTTTTAATTAATTATTGGTTTTTTTAAATTTATAGTATAATAGCCTTAGGTGATGAAATGAAAATCAAAAATCGTTTAACGTTATACAATCTATTAATAACATTGATTTCTACTTTAACATTAATAATAATCTTTACCTTTGTTTTTAGTACTTACAGAGCTGAATTTTATACTATAGATAATATGATTGTAAATGAAAATTCAATTGCAATCAAAGAATATTTAGATGAAATGGATATTGAAACAATAGATTATGAGACATTAAAACTAACTTTTAGTAAATATGGCTATAATTTCTATGTTTTAGAAAATAATAATTTCATTTTTGGAAATCAAGAATTAGTATCAATTAATTTAGTTAGATTAATTAAAAATGAAACATTAAGTGGCGAAACAAAAATTTTTTTTACTGATCGAACTACTTTAGTTTTAAAACAAATTGATAACAAAAAAATGTTTGCTATCTATGAAGCCGAAAACGAAGAATATCTAGGTGCTAAACGAACCCAAATCCAAATCTTTTTAATTCGTTTTATTATATTAAGTATCTTTGTTATTTCATTTATTTTACTAACTGCTACACTATTTTCTAATTTAATGATTCAAAGAATCATGAAACCAGTTACTCTGCTTGTTAAGGGTGCTAATCGAATCAAACAAAATAATTATCAAGAACCCATCATTTATGAACGTAAAGATGAATTTAAAGCTCTTGTTAACAATTTTAATGATATGCAAAAATCATTACAAACAGAAAAAGAACGAAATCAAAAATTTGAAGAATCGAAAATGACAATGATAAATGGAATTTCCCATGATATAAGAACGCCTCTTACTAGTGTTAAAGGTTATTTAAAAGGAATCCTAGATGGCGTTGCTAAAACCAAAAAGAAACAAGTAGAATATTTAAATATAGCTTATAATAAAACATTAGATATTGAAGATCTTTTAAATAAACTCTTTGAAACATTTAATTTAGAAACCGAAATTATTGATGTCAAAACAGAAGAAACAAATATGAAATATTTTATTGATGGATACATTGAAAAACACAAAGATGAATTCAATCATAAAAATATTAAAGTTGATGTAAATACCCCTTCCGTTGATTTAATCGTTAAGTTTGATTGTAAACAAATGGAACGCGTTTTAAATAATTTGTTAGAAAATTCTCAAAAATATGTGAATAATGAAACCCTTGAAATTAAAGTCATGATGTGGCGAGAGAATGGTAAAATACATTTAAGCTATCAAGATAATGGAAAAGGAATTGATTCAGAACACTTAGAAAATGTTTTTAAAGAATTTTGGCGCGAAGATGAATCAAGAAATAAAAATAAAGGGCATGGCTTAGGACTATATATCGTCAAAAATATCGTTGAAGCCCATGATGGAGAAATAATAATACGAAACCGTAATGGTTTAATGTTTGAAATGATATTTAAGGATGTGGAAAAAAATGACGAAAATACTAATAGTTGAAGATGATAAAGATATTGCTTCTTTAGAAAGCGATTATCTTAAAATGTTAAACTTCGATTCAGAAATCATTGACGATGGAAATCAAGTTTTAAAGACATTAGAAACCAATACCTATGATTTAATTATTTTAGATATTATGCTACCCAATATGAATGGCTTTGATATTTGTCGTGAAATTAGAAATAAAGTAGATATACCTATTCTTATGGTCTCGGCTAAGAATGAATTAATTGATAAGCTGAAAGCTTTGGAATTAGGAGCTAATGATTTTATTTCAAAACCATTTGATCCAGCTGAATTAGTTGCACGTGTTAAATCTCAACTTGAAAATTATAAACGTTTAAAAGGAAATAAAGATGTAATTAAAATTAAAGAAATTCAGATCGAAGTAAGAAATCATCAAGTATTTAAAAATGACCAAGAAATTAAATTACCAAATAAAGAATTTGAACTGTTACTTTTCCTTGCTCAAAATCCAAATATTGTTTTTTCCAAAGAACAATTATTTGAAACTATTTGGGGATTAGATTCCATGGGTGATGAAGCAACAATAACCGTCCATATTAATCGAATTAGAGAAAAAATAGAAGATGATCCTAGTAATCCTAAAATTATTGAAACCATTTGGGGTGCAGGCTATCGTTTAAATAAGGAATAAATTTTTAAAAAAAAAGATGATTTTTTTAAAAAAGAAATTATTTTTTTTATATCATTTTCTACTTGTTGATTCTCTTTTGTTGATTAAAATTCGCTTTTTAGTAAATTTGTTTATAAATTGTTTATATTTTTGTAACAAATTATTAATCCCTTTTCAATATAATAGTAAGTGAAGGGATTTGATAGTTACAAATAGAATTTCAATTAAAAATATAGCATTATAATATCTAAGAAAGGATTTAAACAAAATGTTAAAATTATTAAAAAAGCTTGGTAAAAAAGAATGGTTATTTCTTGGACTAAGTTTAATCTTTATAGTATCTCAAGTATGGTTAGATTTAAAATTACCAGATTATATGGCTGAGATTACAACCCTACTTCAAACAGAAGGAACGACAGTCTCACAAATGATTGAACCAGGATTATATATGTTAGGTTGTGCCCTTGGCAGTTTAATTTCCGCATTTATCGTTGGCTATTTTGCATCCTATATTGCAACTTCATTCAGTAAAAATGTTAGAAAAGATTTATTTAGAAAAGTGAACAATTTAGGAGAACAAGAAATCAAGGAATTCTCTACTTCTAGTTTAATTACTAGGACAAGTAATGATGTTACTCAAGTACAATCTTTAGTAGCAATGGCAATTCAAATGTTAATCAAGGCCCCAATCATGGCCGTTTGGGCAATTACTAAGATTTCCGGAAAATCATGGCAATGGGGAGGAACTACAGCAATTGCTATCGTTTTACTTTTGATTATGATTATTACCTTAATTCTTTTTGCACTTCCAAAATTTAAAATAGTTCAAAAATTAACTGATAACTTAAATAAAATTACAAGAGAAAATCTTACTGGAATTCGGGTTGTCAGGGCTTATAATGCCGAAGAGTACCAAGAAAAGAAATTTGAAAATGCAAATAATGATTTAACTAAAACGCAAGCATTCACGCAAAAACTTATGGGAATCATGTCCCCTTTTATGTCATTTATCATGTCAATGTTGACATTAATCATTTATTTTATAGGAGCAAACTTAATTAATGATGCCTTAATGATTGATAAAATCGGCTTATTTAGTGATATGGTAGTATTCTCCTCTTATGCAATGCAAGTTATTATGGCTTTCATGATGTTAGCTATGATGTTCATTATTTATCCAAGAGCAAGCGTATCAGCAAAACGAATCAATGAAGTGTTAGATACAGAAGAAAGTATTATCGATGGTAATATAAAAGAAAATAAATCAAACTCAAAAGGAAAAGTAGAATTTAAAAATGTTTTTTTCAAATATCCAGATGCAGAAGAATATTTATTAAAAGATATTTCCTTTGAAGCAAACATAGGTGAAACAATTGCTTTCATTGGATCCACGGGAAGTGGAAAATCTACTTTAATTAATTTAATTCCTCGTCTTTATGATGTCACAGATGGTGAAGTATTAGTAAATGGAATTAATGTAAAAGAGTATAATCAAGAATTTTTACGTAATAAAATCGGTTTTGTTACACAACACGCCACTTTATTTAGTGGTACCATCAAATCTAATACTGAATTTGGAGATAATGGCCAACCTGAAATAACAGATCAACAAATTAGTAAAGCAATAAAAATAGCTCAAGGAAGTGAATTTGTTGAGAATTTAGCGGAAAAACATAATTCTCATGTTGCTCAAGGTGGAACAAACTTCTCAGGAGGTCAAAAACAAAGAATCTCAATTGCAAGAGCAATTGCTAGAAATCCAGAGATTTATATTTTTGATGATTCTTTTTCCGCTTTAGATTATAAAACAGACTATGCTCTTCGTAAAGAATTAAAGAAATATACCAATGATGCTACTACTTTAATTGTTGCCCAACGTATTGGTACAATTAAAGATGCAGATAAAATTATTGTGTTAGACGAAGGAGAATGTGTTGGCATTGGTACTCACAAAGAATTATTGAAAAATTGCCAAGTTTATCAAGAAATTGCCCTATCACAATTGTCAAAGGAGGAATTAGCAAATGGCTGAAAATAATAAAAACAACGTTCCAAAAGGCCCAGGTCCTAAAATGGGCGGTGGTTCAGAAAAACCAAAGAACTTTAAAGAATCCTTAGGCAAATTAATTAGATATTCCAAACCATTTTATAGCTTAATAATTATAGCAATAATCTTTGCAATGGCTAGTTCGATCATTTCCATCATTGGTCCAAATCAATTAAGTGAATTGACAAATACAATCACAAATGGACTATTAATTGGAATCGATTTAGATAAAGTAAAATCCATCTTTTTATTCCTATTAATTATGTATTCGTTATCATTTATTTTAGGATATTTAGAAAATTATATAATGGCCATTGTTACCAATAAATTTTCATTCAAATTACGTAACGAAATCTCAGAAAAAATTAATCGTTTACCCTTAAAATATTTTGATAGAAATAGTATTGGAGATACCCTATCGCGTGTAACTAATGATGTAGATACCATTGGTCAAGCTATGAATAATAGTGTTTCTTCCCTAATCAGTGCAATTACCCTTTTTATTGGCGTATTAGTCATGATGATTTATACCAATTGGATCATGGCAATTACTGCTGTATTAGCTACTATCATTGGCTTTGCTTTAATGATGATTATAATGGGAAGATCACAAAAATACTTTGATGAGCAACAAAAAGAACTAGGAAAAATCAATGGTCATATTGAAGAAACCTACTCTGGTCATAAAGTTGTAAAACTTTATAATGGAATCCATGATGCAAACAACAAATTTGACGAAATCAATGAGAAACTATTCAAAAGTGGCCAAAAAAGTCAGTTCATGTCTGGCTTAATGATGCCTATTATGGGTTTTATTGGCAACTTTGGTTACGTTGCTGTTTGTATCGTTGGTGCTATCTTATCAATAAACGGAAGTGTGACAATGGGAACGATTGTAGCCTTCATGCTGTATGTTCGTCTATTTAGTAATCCCCTTACAACTTTGGCACAATGTTTCCAACAATTACAATCTGCCTCAGCGGCATCCGAACGTGTCTTTGAATTCCTTGAAGAAGTAGAATTAAATAGTGAAGCTCATATTAAAAATAAACTTAAAGTTGAAAATGCCCAAGGAAACATTGAATTTAATAATGTTAAATTTGGCTATGATGATAATAATTTAATTATTAAAGACTTCAATACTAAAGTTAGTGCTGGCCAAAAAATAGCCATCGTCGGACCAACAGGAGCTGGTAAAACTACTATGGTTAACTTACTAATGAAATTCTACGAAATTAGTGACGGTGATATTAAAATTGATGGAATTTCTATTAAAGAGTTAACTCGAGAAAATATTCATGATTTATTCATAATGGTACTACAAGATACTTGGATGTTTGATGGAACCATAAAAGAAAATATTATTTATAATCAAAAGAATATCACAGATGAACAAGTGAAATATATTTGTAAAGTTGTTGGATTAGACCATTTTATTAAAACTTTACCAAAAGGATATGACACCATATTAAGTGATAATGAAATAATTTCAGCAGGTCAAAAACAATTATTAACAATTGCAAGAGGAATGACCAAAGATAGTCCCTTCTTAATCCTAGATGAAGCAACCAGCAGCGTGGATACTAGAACAGAAGAGTTAGTTCAAAAAGCAATGGATGAATTATCAAAAAATAAAACATCATTTATTATTGCTCATCGTTTATCAACTATTAAGAATGCCAATCTTATTTTAGTAATAGATCAAGGTAATATTGTTGAAATTGGTAACCACGAAGAATTACTTGAAAAAGAGGGTTTTTATGCTGAACTTTATAATTCCCAATTTCAAAATACATAAAAAAGAAAAAAGATAATTTAAAATATCAAAAATTATCTTTTTTTTAATACCAAATTTTAAGTATTTAGAATTTGCTTCTTTTTTAATAATCTCTATAATAGCAAGCGGATATACCAAAAGCGTAATAGTGCACTCCTAATTTAAAGGAGGAGGTGAAGTATTATGAATAAAAGAGAAAAATATCTTTTTTGTATCATATTCCTCTTATTGATTCTTTTGTTGATACAAATGATTAAATAAAAAAAGCACACTACGCTTCGCTTAGAAGTTTAGTGTGCACCCAAACGAGTGCATCTAATAAGCATGGTATGTCCAAAATTTATTAGATCCCTCTAAAAAAAGAATATCATAATCGAAACAAAGTTTCAAGTCAATGTTTATAAATTGTTTAGAATTTATAAATAAATCCTTAATTTATTTATCATATACTCTTTATGAAAGGAAAGAAAAAAATGTTAGAATTAAAAAAAATATCAAAAATATACGAAACAGATGGATTCAAGCAAAAAGCCTTAGACGAAGTTAGTGTTAACTTCCGAGAAAATGAATTTGCCTCTATACTTGGTCCAAGCGGTAGTGGTAAAACAACTATGCTTAATATCATTGGAGGCTTAGATCAATATGACTCAGGTGAGTTATTAATCAATGGCGTCAGTACAAAAAAATTTGAGGATCGTGACTGGGATAGTTATCGTAATCATCGAATTGGTTTTGTCTTCCAAAGCTACAACTTAATTACCCACCAATCAATTCTATCCAATGTTGAACTTGCCCTTACTCTTTCTGGAATATCAAAAGAAGAAAGAAGAAAAAGAGCAATCGAGGCATTAAAAGAAGTTGGATTAGAAAAGCATATTAACAAAAAACCAAACCAACTATCTGGTGGTCAAATGCAAAGAGTTGCAATTGCAAGAGCATTAATTAACAATCCAGATATACTACTCGCTGATGAACCAACTGGAGCAATAGATTCTGAAACAAGTGTTCAAATTATGGATTTATTAAAAGAAATTGCCAAAGACAAACTTGTCATTATGGTCACTCATAATCCAGAATTAGCAGAAAAATATTCAACTAGAATTATAAAAGTTAAGGATGGTCATATCATTGATGATTCAAATCCTTATCATGACAAAGATAAAAAAGAAACAACAAAAAATAATGTAGGAAAAGATAAAAAAACTTCCATGAGCTTCTTTACTGCCCTATCATTAAGTTTAAATAATTTAATGACCAAGAAAGGAAGAACACTTCTTACCGCTTTTGCAGGAAGTATCGGAATCATTGGAATTGCTTTAATCTTATCTTTATCAAATGGTGTTCAAGAATATATTAATAAGGTTCAGAAAGAAACATTATCAAGTTATCCACTTTCAATTGAATCAAATAGTATTGATTTATCTTCGTTGATGTCTACAATGACAAATAAAAATGAAGATATAACTTGTGAGGAAAATAAAATTTGTACTACAGATGATATATCTAGTAGCCCATATTTGACATTACAATCATCATATATTACAAATAATTTAATCGGATTTAAATCTTATCTTGATAATAATGGTGGTAACATCAAAGATTATGTAACTGATATTCAATATACCTATAATTTAGATTTACAATTATACAGTAGCAATACAGATGATGGAATTACTCAAGTAAATCCTAATACATTCACTTTATCTGATGATAATACTTCTTCAAGTCAAGGTGGAATGGGGATAATGATGGGAAGTTCTACTTCAAATATATTCTCAGAATTGATTAATAGTGAAGATTTAATGAATAGTCAATATGATTTATTATCAGGAAGACTTCCAGAAAAATATAATGAAATGGTTTTAGTTGTTAATGATGATAATACCATACCTCTCTCGCTAATGTACTCCTTAGATATTGAAAACAGAAGTGAAATATCAGAAATTATAACTAAGATTAAAAATGGAGAAGACGTAAGCTTAGATAGTATTAATTATTCTTATGAAGACTTAATTGGATTAAGTTATAAATTAGTATTAAACACAGACTATTATGTTAAAGAAGATGGCAATTGGGTGGATA
>Ga0153942_1000273_pt1 | contig 19315 bp, 20 predicted proteins | sample TSNJ026MetaG_FD_104731 | JGI IMG/M metagenome (GOLD analysis project Ga0153942, IMG submission 104731) | Attine ant fungus gardens microbial communities from New Jersey, USA - TSNJ026 MetaG | ecosystem: Host-associated > Fungi > Mycelium > Unclassified | place: USA: New Jersey, Brendan T. Byrne... | reverse complement strand
GCATTTTCAATTTGTCCAATGTGACTGTCCGTGTAGCCAGTCATATTGGCAAGCTGTTCTTGCGTTAAGTCTGCCATTTTTCTGTATCTTTTTATGTTTCGGCCTAATAAAGTATAATCAACACTCATGTCATCTCCTCCATATATAATCATTTTACCTGTACTGAAGTAATTTTTTAAGTGAGCATAAACACAGAACAATAACCATAGGTGGTATTTGTTTAAAAAATCACAATTAGTTTGTCCCAAAGCAGAAAAATAAACCCCTCATTTTTTTAATGAGAGGTCTACCAATTTAAGTAAATTTTCTTATTCAAACCGATCCAATCCATTTAAAAGTGCGTCAAGTGCTCTTACTTCATCGTTATCTGAAGCGCTGCCAGACGGGGTATCCTCAGATAAGGCGAAGTTCGACCCGGCTATCTTGCGAACCATCGCTTCAATTCTTGCATTTAGGGTTTCTTCAGAATATCCATAAGCAGCAATGACCTTAACCGGGTTATCCTTATTGAGAACCTCGGGATGTGACCCGATATATTCGATCATGGCCGTCACCACAGCTTCGCTTTTTTTATTACCAAGGCTCTCAAGGAATTCTCCCACCTGACGGTGCGCATCAGACAAAATCTTAAATTGCAGTCCAAACCTATATCCATCAGATGTTTTCACCGATCATACCCCCAGTCCCTGCGAAAGGCGACTGGACTCTATGAAGCTGTCCCTGATCGGTCAGCTTTTTAAGCTGGCGGGCGCCAAGCAGCTTGTATCCTATAGCGTTTGCCTTTGGATCCTCCTCAAATTCAGCCTGTATCACAAGTTGCGACTCTTCCAGATGCTTTCTGAATAACAGGGCGCCGCCGCCAATGAATACGGCAGGGTTCGCACGCAGATCTATCCGTAACTCACGCAGCTGATTGATAATCTCATTCGAATGCAGTTTGACAGCTTCACGGATTGAGTTCTGAACATCGTCGGGAAGGCTTGTCCTCTTATTCTGCAAAACTGCATTGATATGCCCATCGTCAATAAGCATATCATGCTTTGCATTTACCTGGCCGATGATGGGATTGTACATGGTGATGACGCCGTCCTCAAGGCTGCGGCAATATTGCAGGTCCGGTACCCCTTCCCTCATGAGAAGCACGTCTGTGGTGTAACCTCCGATATCGACGATAAATGCCCTCGGCATATCCAGCATATCCTGTGCACGCGACGCCACGGCCGCAAATGCCTGCGGGAAGACGAAAACATGACGGATGATAAGACTGATTGGGCGGTCATTATAAACAAAGTTGACTTTACCGCGCATAAAATACGTCTTGAACTTTTCCTTGAGTGTACTGTAATGTTCTGGCGGAAGGCCTACCGCCAGGTCGATTTGCTCCAGTGGAGAATCTATTCCCATATGCTCCAACTCTTTGGCTATGGCAAAAAGAGTCAGAATGAAAAACCGGTCATCCTGCGTTTTGTCACGCATATAGCGAATTCTTTCATTGGACAGGGTCCAAATGCGGCCTGCGTATTCTACAATATCGGTTTCGTGGATCGTAGCTTTCCCTGAAAGCTCCATCAGGCCTGATGTAAAACTAAAATTCGGCGTCTTACAGGCGTAATTGCCATGATCTACAGCGATTAGAATTGACATATTGATTCCTCCTATTTTGTCCTTTATAGATATTACACTGGCCGATGCGCCGATTTGCAACGGGAATGCGCATAATTTAATAAATGCGTTTTTATAATCTCAAAATCCGTGCTTTGCTTTGTGCTTGTAAATAGCAGCATATATTGTTATAATTTAATCAAGATATGTTGCATGATCGTTCACAACGCAATAAAGCGGCAAGGTGAATATAGCGAATTTATATAGGCGAGGACAAGTAATTATAATTTTATGAAAGCGGTCTGCAAAAACAACGAGTTTCTTATATTTGAAAACTAACCTCTGCGAATAATCATTCGGTTCGATATTACGCCGAAAAATCAATTGAAAAAGACAAGCTTCAAGGTATCAGAAGTCTGGGAACCTTGTTGTTTTACAATAAGTGCTGCTGCCAATGAAAAAGCGAAATGTCTCAAAGGCCGGCTTGCAACTAAAAATTTACAAGTCGGTTTTTAGGCTTGATATTGTTCGCTTATCCGATATATAATATTCTTATGGAAAATACCAGGAGGCTCATTCATGGAGAATTACATGTCAGTAAAAAAAGCGGCCGAAAAATGGGGCATTTCAGAAAGACGTGTTCAAATTTTATGCCAGCAAAACCGTATAGCCGGTGTACTTCGATTTGGTCGTTCCTGGGTGATTCCCAAAGATGCAGAAAAACCGCCTGATAACCGTTATAAGAACCCGACCCACTGACGAAATCACAGATTTCGAGTGGGTTCCCTCTTGAAACGCTTATGCGCTATAAAAATATTTGAATTCGGGCCCCAACATTAACATTTCTCAAACATTTACATGCTATACTCAAAAAAACTACCGATTGATGGAGGAAATTATAATGATTCATATTCTTGTTGTAGAAGACGATGCGAAGTTAAACCAGATCGTATGTACCTATCTAAATGATCATGGGTATACCGCAAAGGGCTGCCTTAATGCCCGTGATGCGTACGACATCATGTACAATGCCATGTTTGACCTGATTATCTCAGACATTATGATGCCGGATATCGACGGCTATGAGTTTGCCGAATCAGTGCGCAGCATCAACAAAACTATCCCGATCCTGTTTATGACAGCCCGTGACGACATCACATCCAAACAGAAAGGCTTTCATGCCGGCATTGACGATTATATGGTAAAGCCCATCGACATGGACGAGCTGATCCTGCGCATTGAAGCGTTGCTGCGCAGAGCCAATATCATGGAGAACAAAGCACTCACTGTCGGGAATTTGACGCTGGACGCGGAAGCAATGACGGCAACGATTAACGGCGAAGAAGTCTCCATGACCTTGAGGGAGTTCAATATCCTGTTCAAGCTCCTCTCTTATCCTAAAAAGACCTTCTCCCGTTCTCAGCTGATGGACGAGTTTTGGGGATTGGAGAGTGACACCAGCCTTCGAGCCGTGGATGTGTATATCACAAAGCTCCGCGATAAATTCTCTGAATGCGACGGTTTTACAATCACAACAGTGCGTGGATTGGGATATAAGGCGGTTCTGTTATGATAAAAAGAACGCCGACGGAAAAGGATGCCCGTGTCAGAAAGAAGACAATGAGCTGGAAGCAAACAGTTATTACTTATGCCGCGATGTTGCTGCTTGTTGGGTTACAAGTTGGAATCATTGTTTTTCCCGGATTTATATCCATGAATAAATTTATTCAGGTGGCAATCGTTATGATCTATTGGGCAATAGTCGCGGCACTATTTACATTTATAACGGATTGGCAGATAAGAGAGGGCTATGACAGGCCTATGAGAAGGCTCAGCGAGGCGACAAAAAAGGTAGCCGAGGGAGATTTTTCAATCTATGTCGAGCCTATGCATACCGCCGATAAACATGATTATATCGACGTCATGTTTTTGGATTTCAATAAAATGGTGGCTGAGCTTGGCAGCATAGAAACGTTAAAAAACGATTTTGTGGCCAATGTTTCGCATGAATTAAAGACACCTCTCGCAGTCCTTAAAAATTATACGACCTTATTAAAAAAGGGCGATCTCTCCACCGAAACCCAGGAGGAATACAAGGATACCATTATTGAAGCCACAGACCGGCTTTCTACTTTGATTACCAATATTCTCAAGCTAACCAAGCTCGATAGCCAGACAATCGAATCCACTGCGGAACCTTATGACCTCTGTCGCCAGCTGGCGGACTGCATATTACAGTTTGAACCATTGTGGGAAAAGAAAGATATCGAAATTGATGTGGATATCGAGGACCGGGCGGTTATCACGGCGGATGAAAGTATGATGGAGATTGTCTGGAACAACCTGCTGTCCAATGCCATCAAATTTACCGAACCGGGCGGTAAAATCGTACTAAATCAAACATCCGATACAAATACCATCACTGTTTCGATATCGGACTCCGGATGCGGGATGAGCGATGAAACAATCAAGCATATTTTCGATAAGTTTTACCAGGGAGACACCTCTCATTCCCAGGAGGGAAACGGCTTGGGATTGGCCCTTGCATACCGTGTTATTGAAAAAGCCGGCGGCACACTCACGGTGGAAAGTCAGGTCGGGAAAGGCTCTATTTTTACTGTGCAGTTGAATGTATAATCACTTACCTCTTTGAAATTAATATTTCTCAAACAATATCAAAACAAAACAAAAACATCTCCGCCCTATAATGGGATTGCCCATTGGAAATATGGCTTTCTGGTTACAACATTCGTTAGGATCGGGCAGCGGAAATCAAAATTAATATTTTAGCAACACTTCTCAAACACTTCTCAAACGAAAAGGGGGTGTAATATAATGATGGATAAAAGCTATGATATAGATAACAAAGGAGAAACTGAAATGAACGAAACAAACAAATCAAGAGATTTTGTTGGTTACGAATATAAAGACATCACGGTTGACCGTAATATGGAATCAGTTTATGCTGACGGATACCAGAATTTCGGCTGGAAACTGGAGGAAAAATCAGGTGTGGTTACCGGAATCAATTCCAGTTTCCTAAAGTTTAAGCGCGACCGGAAGATATTGAATAAAGCGGAGTTGACTCGTTTGCAGCGTCAATTTGACGCCTGTGTGGGTGAAATCGTGGCACTGGAAAAATCCAAAACGACCAATGCCATGATAGCTTCTCTTATTATCGGGCTGATTGGCTGTGCTTTTTTGGCCGGTTCTGTGTTTGCCGTTACCGCTGGGCCGCCGAATATACTGCTGTGCATCATCTTCGGGTTGCCCGGTATTGTCTGTTGGATTCTTCCGTATTTCGTTTATAAAGCGATGAGCCTAAAGAGAAGTCAAAAAGTAGAGCCATTGATTGATGCGAAATATGATGAAATTTATGAAGTCTGCGAAAAGGCAAACGGGTTATTGCCTAAATAAATCGAGTCAGGCGGCCGGGCATAGAGTTCCGGCCGTCTTTGGCTGTTAGTCCCTTTCAATTTTGTAATTCCAATAAAGAAATATTCTTGCGCATCTGCCTGGCCGTCTCCCATGAAATTCTGCCATTTTCAAACATCATTTGTATGTTATCCCGCTCAATTTGAAAACCCAGTGCGGCAATGTCTTCAACGCTCACAGCTTCTATGCTTTCAAAATCTTGAGCCGTCTCTCTGCTGTTTTGTATTGATAGAGAGAATTCATAATCAGATATATATTTACTTACTAAATGGCTGTTATCGGTTTCACGCATCTGCTTTAATTTTTGGAGCACCAAAAAGTCGTTGGCTCTGTATAAATCATAAAACTGTCTTTTTGAAACATCCTCGTCTTGCTCCTTATCGCTGAATCTCTTTATATATTTAGCAAAACTAATATTTTTCTTCGCGGCTTTAAAAGGATTTTTATCGCTTTTCGATATATTGTCTTCCAATCTGTCTAAGATGCCCAAGTATCGCCGTGCCGTAAATTCGTCAATTTCATTATTGCACAGCATGGTGTTGGTGTTTTGCCGTTCCCACTCATAAAGCATCTTTTTGAGATTGATTTCTTCCTTGTTGTCAAACGGATTGCCGCCTTGTTTTCGCTGCAAATCGGATTTTCTTTGGTAATAATCCCGGATTACCCTTGATACCGCGCTTCTGTTTTTTTCGGTAATCTGATTATTTAACTGCGTTATCACGTTGTTTACGATTTCAATACACGCCTCTGTCTCAAACGCAAGCATGTTTATCTTGGATTCTTTTTCGAGGAGTAAAGGCAGGATAAAATTGGCGATTAGTAATGAGCACAGTATGACACCGGAGGCAATAAAAATTATTAAATCACGTTCAGGAAACCGGCTGCCGTCGCCCAACAAGAACGGGATCGACATTGTGGTGGCAAGCGTAACGGCTCCTCTTACGCCGGACATGCATATGATCAGGCTGGCCTTGATCTTGCTTAGACGATCTTCCGGTTCATAAACATCCTTTTTAATTGTAAGCAGCGACCATAAAAACCGAATAAGCATTAAAGCCAATGTTATGATGATAATATAGGCAATTATTTTTAACCTGCCTGCGGACGGAACGCCCCATATTGCTTCGATTGCAGTGGGGAGTTGTGTTCCCATAATTAAAAACACCAAGCCGTTCAACACAAATACCAGCGTCCCCCATACGCTTTTGGACGAGATGTTTAATCCTGCGGTTTCGGGATTTATTTTTTCCCGCTCAAACGAGTGCATAATCCCCGAAGCAACCACGGCCAGAATACCGCTTACCTTACAATACTCCGCAAGGAGATAGACTATAAAAGGCGTCAATATTCCAATCAAAATATGCAGCGTGACATTTTCCATGCCCAGAGAACGCAGCCATCTGACAAACCTGGTCTTCAAGTAGGTAAACAGCAGCCCGACAATGACCCCGCCCACCGATATTATGACAAGCTCTATTCCGGCCCACATAAGCGAAAACGCGCCTGTTACCATTGCGGCAATCGCAAACTGAAAACTGACCAGACCGGATGCGTCGTTTATTAAAGATTCGCCTTCCAATAACCCCATTATTGTATGGGGTATTTTTATCCTTTTGCCCAAAGCTCCGACCGCAACGGCATCTATGGGCGCCAGAGCCGCTGCGAGTGCAAAAGCCGCCGCCAGCGGAATTGACGGTGTTAGGAAGTGCACTAAATACCCGATTACCAGCACAGTCAAAAGAACAAGTCCGAATGCCAACAGGATGATAGGATTTTTGAGTTTCCATAAGGTTTTTTTATCGGCCATTATGCCGTCGTTAAACAGCAAGGGTGCGATAAATACAACCATAAACAGTTCCGGGTTTAGTTGGAGGGTGAACTCAATCGGAAGCAGCGCGATGATCACGCCTAACGCAACTTGTATAATAGGCATCGACAGAGCCGGCACAAAACGATTTATAATATTAGAGATTAAAATTGCGGATAGCAAAATTAACCCATATTCAAAAAGCAGCATGTTTGTTCCCCACCTATTATCCTTTGGCATCCATAAACTGTATGCTTATGTTTCCTGAAACCGACTCAGCGTTCAATGTTTTGACGCCGATACTATTTGTTAATGGCACATTGCACCGCCCACGTCTGGAGTAACAGCTAACTGAGTAGTTTTTTGGCGGCTCGCTTATGCTGCAGATAATTGCTCCCATCGCGGTTCTTAACGTGATATCCTGTTCACACCCAATATTGTTGGCGTGAATACCGCCGCTATGTTTCGTCTCAATCCTTATGGACTCCGCCTTGACCGCATTTAATATAGTCATCCTTGTTTTCGTTTGAATGTCCAATAATCTGCTTGTCTGAATATGGTCAAGCTTAACGAGTTCTCCACCCATTGCGTGGATTATAATGTCTCCGGCAAATGTCTGCGGCACTTCGATGGTCAGTTCTTTATCCCGTGTCAGCTCTATTAAGCCTAACACGCCATATATAGTAACCAGATCGCTTTCCCTGATATCCAGCCTGCCGCCCGTCTCAGAAATCTCAACCTTCCTTACGCCTGTATCCTGCCATCGGATGCGAATGTCGTTCCCCTGATATCCTGTTAATTTGATTTGGAATATTTTACTTTCTACGTTGATGCTTTGACAGGAGTCTGCGGGAATGCTTTTTGACTGACTGCTCATTGCGTAATGCCCCCTTTTTTCTGTCTCTGATTCGAGAGACAGAATGGTTTCATAAACAAGTGTTGTTTTTCTGTCTCCATGTGGTATTATATTATATGGAGATTGTTCAGACAATCATTGATCTCTGAGCAAAATGTCGGATTGTAGACAGATAAAGCATTCGTGTTGGAAATATATCAATTGAAACGAAATTTGATGGTTGAGGGAAAATGAAATGGCGAGAGACAGGAGAGTTGAATATACGAAGATGGTAATTCGAGACAGCTTTATTCAGTTGCTGAAGGAAAAACCAATTAATAAAATCACGGTAAAAGAGGTTTGCGAATTAGCTGACATCAACCGTTCCACATTTTATAAATATTACCTGGATCCATACGACTGGATAGAGCAGGCGGAAAGAGAGTGCCTGCAAACTTCACAGGAAGTCATAGACAAAATTGACAGCACCGATATTGAGGTGTTGTTGACTGAGCTTTTTCAGACCATTAAAGATAACTATGAAATGTTCAGTGTTATCTTTACAAACCACGGGAATTTACTCAAAGAAATATTTGCCCTCTTCCTTGAAAAAGCGGAATCAAGACTAAAGGATACAATACTGCACGATCCGGAAGGCAGCCAAAAATGGGAGTGTTATTACCGTATTTATGGCTGTAACGGTATCATAAGCTGCTGGATTAAAGACGGCATGGTGCAGCCACCTAAAGAAGTAGCGTCTTATATCGCAAGCCTTATTCAATAAAAGTGGCAATGATTTTTAGTGTAAGAGGTCGTTCGGAGAATTACTAAATAAAGCAAGGCGGTCATTACGTTTGTGTCACAGATAGCGCGAACGAGAGCGGTAACGTATACGCGGCCGATATTAAAGAAGTCAAATCGCGGCAAAATGAAACCTCTGAAGCGCAGCGGGAGATTTTGAAAAGGCTTATTCCGGCTGATATAGAAAAGTCCATAGACAAGCGTATAAAAAACAATGAAAGTGAGGAAATGCGGAATGGTTGAACCTTTAATATTGTTGGTCGATGATGAAAAAGACATCACAGACCTTTTAGAAGATGTTTTGCGGCGGGAAGGTTTTTCAAATATCAAAAAAGCCTATAACGGAAAAGAGGCCGTCCAAAAGAGCCGCGAATACTCCCCGGATATTATTGTCTTGGACATTATGATGCCGGAAATGGACGGTTTCGAAGCGTGTAAAGCAGTTCGGGACTTTACGCATTGCCCTATTCTTTTCCTATCGTCAAAAAATGATGAAGTTGATAAAATCCTTGGGCTGGCGATTGGCGGGGACGATTATATTACAAAGCCTTTCAGTCCGAGAGAAATAGCCTTTCGCATTAAGGCGCAGCTTCGCAGATTGGAATATAGACAGGACGGGGCGCAAATTGAAAATGACCGTAAAATAAAAATTGATTCGCTTCTGATTGATGTAGAAGCCAACCGTGTTTATAAGGGTGATAATGAAATAGGATTAACAGCACGCGAATACGGATTACTTTTATATCTGGCTGAAAATCCCGATAAAATTATCAGCAAAGAGCGGCTGTATGAACAGGTGTGGGGTGAGGACAGCGTAGGCATTGATAATACGATAATGGTTCATATACGGCATTTGCGGGAAAAAATTGAGGATGACCCATCAAGACCAAAACTACTTGTCACGGTAAAGGGCTTGGGGTATAAGTTGGTGAAAAATTATGCGTAGTGTATCCGGCATAAAAAGCGTTGCTTTTCTTTATATTGTGCTTGCTTTTCTTCTTGTCGCCGCCATATTATCAGGCGCAGTTTATACGACTTATATTACAACAGTATATCGTCACGACGGCGAAGAGGTAAACAGCGAGTGGCCGCTGCAATATGCGGAGAGCTTTGAACAATATATATCCATGGAGGACGGTATTCCACAGGTCAGCGAAGCCGGGCGCGTATCACTCGAAAAATTCAATCTATGGGTTCAGGTTTTGGACGATAACGGCAGTCAAGTTGCCGAATATTACAAGCCCGCCGAAATCTCAAAGGATTATTCCCTTTCTGAATTATTGGAAATAGCAGATAAAAACAGTTATGACGGGTACACGGTTTTTATTATACCCACGGTTCTTGATGGAGCAAGCTATGAATACGTTATGGGTTTCCCCCTCGGCATTTCCAAAGTTACAACATATTATAACAGTGACCGCTATATCGGCGGCAGACCCGTTGCTTACGTCATAGTGATAGGGATATGTTTGTTAATTTTTATCGTCGGTTTGCTATACGGGATATGGCTTATAAGGCACTTAACAAAAATCACAAAATCGACAAGCGCGATAGCTAAAAGAACCTATACGCCGGAACGGACTGGTGGCGCATTTGGTGACGCATATAAGAGCTTAAACAGTCTGGATAGCGAAATACGATTGAGTGATGAAATACGAGCTGATACAGACCGTATGCGTGAAGAATGGATAACCAATATCACGCATGACCTCAAAACACCCTTATCGCCTATCAAGGGATATGCTGAACTGCTAACAGACGCGGAGTATAACTGGGCGCCCGAAGAAATCAAAAAATACGGACAAATCATTTTGAAGAATACCGCTTACACGGAGCAGCTTATTAACGATTTGAAGCTGACGTATCAGTTAGAAAGTGGCGTTATGCCCATTAAAATGGAGACTGTAAATATTGCCCGTGAAGTTAAGGAAATCGTGATTGACATTGCAAACAATCCCGAATATATGGTGAAAACAATACAATACCAATGTGATGAAAACAAAATACTTGCAGATGTTGACCTATCACTGCTCCGGCGTGCGGTTTCAAATATTGTTATTAACGCCGTTATTCACAACGCGCCTGAAACGGAAGTGACCGTATCCGCCCGGTTAAGTGATGATATTACCATATCCATCAGCGACAACGGCAAGGGGCTTGCCAAAGAAGAAGTAAATAACCTGTTCACCCGGTATTACCGTGGAACCAACAAGGAGGAAAAGCCACAAGGTTCAGGATTGGGGCTTGCAATCGCAAAGCAGATTGCCCTATTGCATAACGGCGATATAGAGGTATACAGCGTTTTGGGTGAAGGTACGGATATAACAATTCACTTGCCAAAACACGCGGAATAAAAATTAAGGTTAAAATAAGATTCGCTGAAAGTTGCCATAAGGTTGCAGACTTATACTCTTTTATGAGATAGGTTTGCAGCCTTTTTCATTTATCCGAAATTGAAAGGAGTTTAGTTATGGAGCTGACAGTTCAAAAGTTGACAAAAAAATACAGGGACAAAACCGTCGTTTCTGATGTGAGCCTTGTCCTTACGCCCGGCGTATATGGATTGTTGGGAGCCAACGGCGCGGGCAAGACAACCTTAATGCGAATGATATGCGGCGTTTTGAAGCCGACTTCCGGCAGTATTAGCTTAAACGGCAAAACAATTCAGGATTTGGGGGAGCGTTATTACGCCCATTTGGGATATATGCCGCAGGATTTTGGCTTTTATCCCGACTTCACGGCAAGAGAGTTCATGCTGTATATGGCGGCGGTAAAGGGGCTTGAAAAAGAACAGGCAAAGAGCCGAACCGATACACTACTGCACATGGTTAATTTACATGATGTAACTAATAAAAAAATCAAGACTTATTCCGGGGGAATGAAACAAAGATTAGGAATTGCACAAGCGGAATTGAATGAACCGTCCATCCTGATTTTAGACGAGCCGACAGCGGGACTTGACCCCAAAGAACGGGTGCGTTTCCGTAATATCATCTCTGACTTTGCAAAGGAAAAGATTGTGATATTGTCCACCCACATTGTTTCGGACGTTGCCTATATTGCAGACACCATTTTAATGATGAAAAATGGACGTTTTTTATTACAGGAGCCAATGGACACGATAACCGACGGAATTAAAGGAAAGGTTTGGGAGGTCTTGGTCGGTCAACAGGAAGCGGACAATATTAACAGGCATTTTTGTGTTGTAAACCTGCACCACGTAAATGGCATGGTACGTTTGCGTATCGTACACGACAGTTCCCCGGTTGCAGACGCATACCCGGCGGAACCAAGCTTGGAGGATTTATTTCTCTACCATTTTGGGGACCAAATGATTGAAGGGAGTAACGAAGATGTTGATAAAATATGAGTTTTTGAAAATCGTCCGCAGAAAATCCACCTTAATTGTTATGGCAATCAGTTTATTAGTGACCGCATTCCTTTTTGGTCTGCCGGTAATGCAGTATCAGACCTATAATCAAGACGGCGTAATTAAGGGCATGGCGGGGATTGCCTACGAGAAAGAACAGTACGAAAACCTGTCTGTCCCCCTAACAGACGAATACATTGAGGACACTATCAGGGAGTATCAACGGCTTTTTGAAAATCCTGATAATGTCGGGTATGACGGAAACGAAAAGTTTTTAGTCGGGGACGCTTACTGGAACTTTGTCGCACCCCGGACAAAACTCTTGAATATGATTGCGGGAAATTACGACGCACCGGGAGAAGACTCTGGCTACAACAAATTGCCGGATATGGATATGCAGAACGGCGCGAATTTTTATCAGACACGGGATGAAAAGATAGAAGCGTTACTGAATACGCCCTCCCGCGATTTGTCCGAACAGCAAAAAGAATACTGGCGCAATATGAGTAATGAAGTGGACACGCCTTTGCAGTATGGATACTACGAGGGGTGGGAAATCATTATGAGCAGCTTTGAACTTTTGACGTTCGCGCTGTTGGCGGTTTGCATTGTGCTTGCGCCGGTTTTCGCTGGAGAATATCAAGCCAGAACGGACGCGGTTATTCTGGCCGGGAGATATGGAAAAACAAAGCTGATAACGGCAAAAGTCATATCCTCGTTCTTGTTTGGGTTACTCGCGTTTACGCTTCATATCGTAGTAGCGTTTGGAATACCTCTCATGGCTTTTGGCGCGGACGGGTGGAACCTGCCCGTGCAAATAGCGAATACAACAATTCCGTACCCATTTACATTCCTGCAAGCGACCCTTATAAATCTTGCGGTCATTTTCTTGGTACTGTTTGCCATGATTGGAATTACGTTGCTTCTGTCCGCAAAAATGAAAAGTCCTTATCTGGTTCTGATTATTCTTGTGCCTATGCTTTTCATCCCCCTGTTTTTATCACCGAACGGCACAACAGGGCTGTATAACCTGACCCTGTTTCTACTGCCGTACCGCTCTACCATACCGGAAGTGGGCAAGTATATCTCTTATCAGTTCGGTGGGTTGGTGCTTGACGCGCTTTCCATGAGAGCGATTTTATATGCGGCATTGACGCTGATTGCAATTCCTTTTGCGAGAATGGGCTTCAAAAAACATCAGGTTTCAGGATAAGGAGAGTGCGTTATGAAGAAATGGTTTATTATCATTGGCATTGCCGTGCTGATTGTCATAATCGTTGTAGCCGCTATAATTCTTCCCCCTACTTGGTCTAAAACGTCTTTTGAGGCCGTTGTCCAAGAGAGTGCTACGGAGCAAGGCGGCATTACAAGCATAACGGCCCTAAAGATTACAGAGGTTTACGGCGATCCCCTATGCGCCTTGCATATCAGCGAAAGCACAAAAATCCTTGACGAAAACGGCGACAAAATATCTGTTCGGGATATTCAGCCGGAATATACAGTCAAAGTAACGATCAAAAATTCATCTGTTGAGGGAAATCCGATGTATTATCCAACTGTATTTGAAATCAAAGTGATAAAGCGTGACTGAATGATACAGCGTATCAATGATTACCGGATTATAAATATTTAACCGTTGTTTCGGCGGTATTATAGTTTGCCCTGGTCAGGCGAAGCGGCGGTTTTGATATATAAATCAAAGCCACCGTTTTCCTTTTGAAAAACAGGATAGCGGAGGGTGTATTTAGTACACCCTTTTTATGATCACGGTGGCAATGAGGAGGATGCCGCCGTGTTATGCATTTTTGCCTTTGGAACCAAATGGAGCCGGTCTGGTTCATCAGGATTTTTGTAACAACTGCTTTGTATATTTCCACAGTGATATGGTTGGGAACTGTGTATCATAAAAAACTTGCGGTTATTAAAAGAGTAATGGGAAACAAGACTTAACAGAATAATTATGTTCAATAATGGAAAGCATTGTATTTTCAATTTGATATTCGGTATTTTCAAGAATAACCGGTCTTCATTCCATGCTTGAATAGAGGCTGATTTTTTTACAATTAATATTTCTCAAACACTTATCAAACATTATTCAAACAACCATTTTGCATAATAAACCCAAGCAATATAATTTGCAAAACTTTGGAGGTATATGTATTATGGATGCTATATGTACTGAGACATTAAGCAAGGCTTATGGCGCAAAAAAAGCAGTTGACACCATTAACCTCGTTGTGCCGATGGGGTCAATTTATGGCTTTATCGGTCGCAACGGTTCTGGCAAAACGACTACGCAAAAGATGGTCTGTGGGTTGGCACGTCCAACCTCCGGCACCGTCTCCTTGTTTGGGAAGCCTGTCGGTAAGCAGGATGTTCGGGAACAAGTAGGCGTTCTGATTGAGCAGCCTGCGCTTTTCCCTGACCTGTCTGCCTACGATAATCTCATGCTGCAAGGGCTGAACATTGGGATTACGGATCCCAAAAAACAGGCAGTGAAAAGTCTGGAAATGGTAGAATTGACAGAAGCGGCAAATAAGAAGGCAAAACAGCTCTCATTAGGCATGAAGCAGCGTCTGGGCGTTGCCGTTGCAATGATGGGTTCGCCCAAGCTGTTGGTTTTGGATGAGCCGATCAACGGCTTGGATCCCCAGGGCATCATTGAGATGCGTGGCGTTTTTGAGCGGCTGAATAAAGAAATGGGGATCACAATCTTTATCAGCTCACACATTCTCGGAGAGCTGAGCCGAATCGCAACCCATTATGGCATTATCAACGAGGGGCAGTTGATTAAACAAATCAGCGCGGCAGAGCTGGCAGATAAGAGCCGTGACTATCTGCGTATTCAAGTTGAAGACCGTGAAAAAGCAAGCCTCTTGATTAAAGAAAAACTGGCACCGTCAGAGTGTTCTATTCATGACGACGGCTTACATGTATTTGGTATTGACAGGAGCAGAACCGTGAATGAATTGCTCTGGAGCAATGGGATTGCAGTAGATGAAATCTATTTGCACCAACAGGACTTAGAGGAATATTTCCTTAGCCTGATGGGAGGTGGCCAGGTTGCTTAATATATTTAAACTGGATATGTACCGTATCCTTCGTTCCAAGATGTTTTATATCTGCATTATCGCAATGAACCTCGTATCAGGCACGATGATTTTTTTTGGCGTTATTCCCAGCTTTTCCGCAGTAATGGGCAGTGGCGCCACAGATATGACCGGTAGCATGATGGGCATAGGCATGGCGTTCATGATCATTGGCATCTTCTTCGCGTTGTTTATCTGTGGAGAATTTACAACCGGCTTTGCAAAAAATATCTTTGCCCGCCATTCAAATCCGATACGTTATATCGTCGGCAAGCTGCTTTCATTAACAGTAACCGGTGCTGTTTTTATCATTGTATTTTCACTTGTAGCAATGCTTTTGTTGGTTGTAACAGGCAGTGGTGTCGTGCTGCCAGGTGGCGTGCTCGGTCTGATTACATTCTTTATCGAGAAGATATTTGTCTGCGCAGCGTTTGCTTCCCTCATTTTATTGGCATGTGTGTTTACCCGCAAGTCCGCAGTTGGGGTTGTGGTCGGAGTTATTGCAGCTATGGGCGTACTCCCCATGGTTCTTGGCATCGCCGGCAATTACTTTGGTCTAACCTGGATCTCAGACATTCTTCAATATACAATATCCGGTCTTTCCAGCACAGCGAATCTTGTCTTCAGTGGATCCGCCTTTGCGACTGTTATTATAGGTGGCTTGATTTGGACGGCGGTCTGTACTGTATTAGGATGCAGGGCCGCTAAGCTAAAGGATATTTAAGTATCACCGTATAGAATATGTTTACAGCAGGTAGAAAGAATACCTGTTGTTAGAAAGGAGTCACTGTCATGGCAGAAAAAAATAATAACTTCGTTGGGTACGAATACAGGGATGTAACCGTGCCGGGCGATATGGAAAGCGTATATACAGACGGGTATTCGAATTTTGGCTGGATATTGGATAAAAAAGATTCTTCCGGATTGTCCCTGGCAAAGCTCAAATTCAAAAGAGACCGCCAAATCCCCCACAAATCAGAGCTTACAGGGTTCCAGCATCAATTCGATAAAAGCGCCCGTGAGATCGTCAATCTGGAAAATTCGAAAGGCACCGGCGCAAGCAGAGCGGCTTTGACTATCGGATTTATTGGAACGGTTTTCATGGCATTGTCGGTATTCAGCGTCCTGGCCGACAAAATCGCTCTTTGCATCATCTTTGCCATTCCAGCCTTTATCGGCTGGATCCTGCCGTACTTCATATACAAAGCCGTGAAGAACAGCCGCACCAAAAAGGTCGCACCATTGATTGAAAAGCAATATGACAGCATCTATGACGTTTGTAAGCAGGCAAACGCGTTGTTGCAAAGCTGATCTGACAATTACAGAAACTAAATGACCCGTTACCGAAATCGAAGATTTCGAGCGGTCCTTGCACGTTGCGGATTGGTTTCCCAGAATCTTGAAACGCAGAGCGTTATAAAAAACACACAGAATGGAGATGAAACAGCTATGAATAGACTTCCCGAATTAAGTATTGGAGATTTGACAGCACAGCTTCCAATTGTTCAAGGAGGAATGGGCGTTGGCATCTCAGGTCCATCCCTGGCTGTGGCAGTGGCGGGCGCAGGGGGCATCGGGGTCTTGTCTTCCGCTGGCATGGGCATTGATGCGCCCGGTTATAAGGATGAGCCGGTAGCCGTTAGCGTGAACACGCTTAAGGCTGAGATATATGAAATCCGCCAGAAAACAAATGGCATTGTCGGCGTGAACATTATGGTGGCCACATCCAATTTTGCCGATATGGTCCAGGCTGCTATTGATGCGGAGATAGATCTTATTTTTGCAGGAGCTGGGCTGCCCCTTGACTTACCCAAATATCTTAGGGAAGGCAGCAAAACAAAACTGGTGCCTATTGTGTCCTCTGGAAGAGCGGCAGCGCTCATGCTTCGCAAATGGACATCTACATATGACTACATCCCTGACGCGTTTGTCGTCGAGGGGCCTCTGGCAGGTGGTCATCTGGGCTTCAAGAAGGAACAGATTCATGACCCTGGATATTCGCTGCAAAAACTGGTCCCACAGGTGACCCAAGCATGCAGACCCTTTGAGGAGGCCTCGGGCAAAAAAATCCCCGTCATAGCGGCCGGCGGAGTTTATTCCGGCCGTGATATCCATGAATTTATGGAACTGGGCGCCTCCGGTGTCCAGATGGGAACGCGGTTCGTGACAACTGAAGAGTGCGACGCTTCGGCCCAGTTTAAAGACAGTTATCTTCGGTGTCGTGAAGAAGACATTATTATCATCGACAGCCCGGTTGGCATGCCCGGACGCGCAATCCGCAATTCCTTTCTGGCAACCGCCCAAGAAGGAACACAGCATCCGACAGGTTGTCCGTTCCAGTGCATTCGGACATGCGATGTTACAAAAAGTCCGTACTGTATTGCAATTGCCTTGCTGAATGCCAAAAAAGGCAAGATGGACCGTGGCTTTGCATTTGCCGGACAAAACGCATATCGGGCAGACAGAATAATATCAGTATCTGAACTCATGGAGGAGATAAAACGAGAATACATGGAGAATGCTTATAAACACATGGACTACCCTGTGGCTGTAAGTGTATCGCAGTTAAACGTTTCCATAGAGAACGAAAGGTAGAATATGCAGAAAATAAAGATTATAGTGGATTCCCCATGTGACATCCCGGATGACGACCTGACCAGATATGGCATTGAAATGGTCGGTGTTCCAATTAATGTGGATGGAAAGGACTATGTAGAGCGGGAGAGCTTTTCGTGTCAGGAGTTTTATCCCATCCTGGAGAATGCAACTAACTTACCAACGACGAGCCGCGTTCCGATTGGCGTGTTTACAGAGAAGTACCGCAAGAATTGGGACGAGGGCTGCACAGACATTATCGTCATCACGATGAACGCCATCGGCTCCGGCACCCACGAGTCGGCGCAAATGGCCGCCGGACTCTTTTTCGACGATACTCCGGAAGCAGTCGGGATCCTTTCAATTCATATAGTTGACAGTATGAGCTATTCATTGGGATATGGATACCCGGCCATGCGGGCAGCTGCCATGATTGGGGAAGGTAATTCTGCCGAAGAAATTCTGGAATACCTGAGAGATATATTCAACCGGATTGAAATTTTACTGGTCTGCTACACTCTTGAGTATGCAAGAAGATCCGGCCGCATAACTGCGGCCGCCGCAGTGGTAGGCGGTGCGCTCGGCATACGTCCGACTATCGCCATGATTGATGGGACAACAAAGATAACATCGAAAGTACGCGGCGATAAGAAAGCAATACAGAATCTGCTTGATTCATATCGTAAACGGCGAGACAGTCCTGATGCCCATGTACTTGTTGCCAGTGCGGCGATTGATGAATATGGGCAGGAGTTGAAAAGACAACTGGAGCAAGAATTAGGGCGGGATATTAAGCATTATAAAATAGGCGCGGCAATCACAATCAACTCCGGACCGCGCATGGCCGCACTGTGCTATTTGGGTCCTAAAAGAGAACGGGATGAAAGCAAACAGCCCTCAGTAATAACTTACGATGGCATAACCAGATCCGAGATAGCTGAGAAAACAGGTTTGCCGTGAGCATGACCGCTCCAATGAAATAGCATAAATAATGAAAGGGGGCGTTTCCATGGAGACACGCTTGCAATATTCAAAACGGGAAGATTTCTTTAACGCTGCCAGCCACGGGCTAGGCGTCTTATTGGCAATTGCCGGCAGCGTGATTATGATTGTGTATGCGGTCCGGATTCAAAACCTGACAAGTGTCGTTTCTGTTGTCATATATGGACTCTCAATGATAGCCATGTACCTTATGAGTACGCTTTATCATGCTGCCAGGCATAATCGGTTAAAACAGATTATGCAAATCTTTGACCATGCGAGCATTTTTCTGCTAATCGCCGGTTGTTACACACCCTTCACTCTAATTCTTTTGGGAGGCACACCCCGGGCCTTGATCTTACTGGCCGCGGTCTGGGTGGCTGCAATAATCGGTGTTATCCTCAACGCAGTAAACATGACCCGCTTCAAGCGGGTCAGCATGGTGTTATACTTTTTAATGGGCTGGGCTGCTCTGATGGAAATCCGGAATATTTTAACGTTGCTCGGAACGTCGGGTACCGTGTTACTGATTGCCGGGGGCTTGACCTACACAGTTGGAGTGGTATTCTATAAAATGAAAAGCATTAAATACATGCATTGTGTCTGGCACCTGTTTGTGTTGGCGGGTAGCGTTCTCCATTATCTGTGCATTCTTCGGTACGTTATCCTTGCCTGATTCCAAAAGCAATTCAATTATCGCCATAACTAAACCAAATTAACAAGCCGGGCATTATCTGCCCGGCTTGTCGGTTCTATGTTGAGTTTGTATTGCAGGCAAAAAACGGATAACGCCGTTTATC
>Ga0153942_1000270_pt1 | contig 19356 bp, 16 predicted proteins | sample TSNJ026MetaG_FD_104731 | JGI IMG/M metagenome (GOLD analysis project Ga0153942, IMG submission 104731) | Attine ant fungus gardens microbial communities from New Jersey, USA - TSNJ026 MetaG | ecosystem: Host-associated > Fungi > Mycelium > Unclassified | place: USA: New Jersey, Brendan T. Byrne... | reverse complement strand
TTACAGTGACAACATTTACAATGCTTACCTTTTTTCTTTTTATCATACTTAGCCGCTTCTTTTTGATTGTCTTTATCTTTTTGCACTTTTTATCATCTCCTTTCAACGTATAGTATGTGGGAGATATTAACCTGTGGATAACATTTGTCATGATTTCTTTACATTAAAATGCAAAATGGGTAATAGTTTATAACGTGAATAAATCAAGCAATTTTAATAATTATCAAGAAATGATATTCGCTTAATTATTAGATAGTGAAGTGTTGAACAATCGTAAAAATATACTTTCGAAAAGTAGAATAATAAAGACCTCACTAGCCAGAAAGGATGAATGAGGTTTAATATTACTTAATCGTATATAAAGAAGTTTTAATTTTTTTTATTCAATAAAATCCCACCAATTCCAAAAGAACCAGGACCACCATGAGTTGCAATGACACAACCCGTATTTACCCATCTTATTTTTTCATATCCGTAGCTTTTTGCTATATCGATAGCCATCTCTTTTATTTGATTGTTTAGATGGTGACCATTAATCATGAAAAAAGACTCTTTTTCAAATTGGTATTTATCCAGATAATTTTTAACTAGTTTTTTTGTTGCTAAGTTCATGCTTCCACGAACTTTTTCAGTACAAATCAATTTACCATCTACTATTTCAATAACAGGTCGCAATTTTAAAAGCGTGGCTCCTAAGTAAGAAGCATTAGATACTCTGCCACCAGCTCTTAGAAAATCTAAATTATGTGGTATGAAAGCCATATGTGATCTATCAATAATTTGATTAGATTTTTCTATTACCTCTTCAATTGCTTTTGTAGGATTATCTTTAATATAGTCTGCTATTTTTAAAACAATAGTTCCTAGCATCGCTGACACTGCTTTTGTATCTATATGATATACATAATCGAGTCCCTCACTAGCAATATGGGCATTTTGCCAAGTAGATGTGGTAATCGCAGAATAACAAAGATGCAATATCTTTGCATCTGGATAATGTTGGCGAATATCCATGAATGCATCTAGATACTCATTTGGATTAGTAGCACTTGTCGTGGGCAACTTATTGTTTTTATGATAGTATTCAAATATTAGATTCGGATCAAATTCACCATCATTTAAGTTTTCACCATCCATAGTAACATGCATAGGTACAATTTTTATATTATAAGGGTTGATTTCTTCTTTTGATAAATCTGAACCAGTTTCTGTAACAATAAATATTTTATTCATTTCTTTTTCTCCTCCTCATCCTAATAAAATCTATATGCTTATCATAATATACATTTTTGTTGTTGTAAATATGTTTAAAATTTTTAGTTATCCCTACATCAAATTATTATTCAGTGATAATGTTTAGTAACACTTATTCTTATAAGTAACATTATGCATAAAAACAGAAGAATAATTTTGCTTTTTTATTGGGTATTTCACTTTCTTCTATTTTTCATACATTAATTAATTGACCAATGCTATTTGATGTCGTAAGATAGTAACATATTATTTATAATTATGAATGGAGGATGTTTTGATGATTGAACAATTAAAAGGCGGACATATTTATAAAAATAACACTTTTATTAAATCAAATGACACAAAAAATAGAAATAAAACAATAACGTACAATATTTTAAAAGCTCATAATCATGGTGCCAATATGGATAATCTAAAAATAAAATTTGATGCACTTGCTTCTCATGATATTACGTATGTTGGGATTATTCAGACAGCAAGAGCTAGTGGAATGGAAAAGTTTCCTTTACCTTATGTATTAACGAATTGTCATAACAGTTTATGTGCTGTTGGCGGAACAATTAATGAAGATGATCATGTTTTTGGATTGTCTGCAGCAAAAAAATATGGTGGTATTTATGTACCAGCACATCAAGCTGTTATTCATCAATATATGCGTGAACAGATGGTAACTAGTGGAGGAATGATTTTAGGTTCAGATAGCCATACAAGATATGGTGCTTATGGAACAATGGGCATTGGAGAAGGTGGACCAGAATTAGTAAAACAGTTATGTGAACGAACTTATGATATTATATACCCTGAAGTAATTGCTGTTTATCTTGATGGAAAACCTAAAAAAGGTGTTGGACCACAAGATATTGCTTTAACAATTATTAAAAATGTATTTGCTAATGGATTTGTTAAGAACAAAGTAATGGAGTTTATAGGACCAGGTATCAAAAATTTAACAATCGATTTTCGAAGTGGGATTGATGTTATGACAACAGAAACTACTTGTTTAAGCTCTATATGGGAAACAGATGAAAAAACAAAAGAATGGTATGAAATTCATCAAAGAGTTGATCAATTTCAGCCATTAATGGTTGAAAAGGAAGCTTATTATGATGGTGTTTTAATGATTGATTTATCTACGATTGAACCTATGATTGCTTTGCCATTTCATCCAAGCAATGCTTATACAATAGAAGAGTTTTTGAATAATGCTGAGGAACTACTAGAAGATGTTGAAAAAGAAGCAATCAAAATATTTGGTAATGCTACTAGATTACCACCGCTACAGTCAAAGCTTAGAGATGGAGACTTCTATGTTGATCAAAGTGTGATTGCTGGATGCTCTGGTGGAACATATGAAAATGTAGTGATAGCAAATGCTATACTTAATCAACAAGCAATTAGTAATGATGCATTTACTCTTTCTGTTTATCCAGCTAGTCAACCACAAATGGCAGCGTTAATGCAACAAGGCTCTATTATGAATTTAATACAAAGTGGTGCTAGCATCCGTAGTGCAATCTGTGGGCCATGTTTTGGTGCAGGAGATGTACCAAGTAATGGTGGATTCTCTATTCGCCATACAACAAGAAATTTTCCAAATAGAGAGGGATCAAAACCTAACAACCAACAAATGGCTTATGTTGCCTTAATGGATGCTAGATCAATTGCGGCGACTGCTAAAAATGGTGGTAAGCTTACCCCAGCAACTAAAATAGAGTATCAGGAACCAAATTTAAAATATCACTATGATCCAAAAATTTATCAGAATCGTGTTTACAATGGATGGGGAAAAGCTAGTCTATCCCAAGAATTAATTTTTGGACCAAATATCACAGATTGGCCAAAGATGATAGCTTTACCAGAAAACCTACTATTGGAGGTTGCTAGTGCCATCTATGATGCAGTTACAACAACAGATGAATTAATTCCTTCAGGTGAAACCTCTTCTTATCGTTCAAACCCATTAGGGTTGGCTGAATTTACTTTATCAAGAACAGATCCTAATTATGTTCCAAATGCGAAAGCGAATCATTTATTAGAAATAAACAGACGTAATAATATACTATCTGAGGAAGTTAAAGAATACTTTCGTTGCTTAAAAAATCCTGATTTTATCAATACAGGGATTGGATCACTTATCTTTGCTTTAAAACCTGGCGATGGTTCTGCAAGAGAACAAGCCGCTTCTTGTCAAAGAGTATTAGGAGGATGTGCTAATATTGTAGAAGAATACGCAACTAAGAGATATCGTTCCAATGTGGTTAATTGGGGGATGTTACCTTTTGTACTAACTGATGCAAAAAAGTATGGGATTCAAAGTGGTGATAAAGTCTATTTGCCAAATATTCGTACTGCTCTTATAAATTTTCATCAAGATATTAAAGCTGTTTTAATTAGAGAAAATGGGGAACAAAAAGAGCTAATTCTTTCTCTTCCAGACATGAGTGAGGACGAGCGTGATATTATTCTTGAAGGGTGTTTAATTAATTATTATGCGGCTCGAAATAAATAGAGAAAAAAGAAATACATTACTTATCATAAATGTATTTCTTTTTATTCTTATTGTTTGTTTACCTATAACTTCTATCAAAAATACAATTTTATATAGCAATTTATTTTTTATCTTTTAATCTTAAAACTAATTTTTCCATTCCTTCTTTTACGAAAAATTCATTGTTTTTTCTTCTAAGGGAGCGAATTTTGCCATCTTTGTTTCTGATAACTTTATCTTCAAATCGATCAGTACTGAGATAATATCCCTCAGGCAATATATATTCTTGTCCACCATCATCATAACCCTCTAGATGTCCATTTTCTTGCCATGATTTAAAACTATAGCGTTCTTGTAAGACTATACCAGCAGACTCGTTTTTATGTTTATAGTATCTATTTATTGTTGTTAATTTGTATATTCTGACTGTATTCATTTTACCTACCTTCTATTTACATAAGTAATTATACCAATTATTTTGATGTTACTCAACAATTAAAACTAAAGAAATTATTAAATACTATAGTAAAGCTATCTATGTTGTATTATATAATTATTTTATTTTTTCGATTGATTATGATTATTTGTTATGCTATAATACAATAGGTTAGAAAACAGAACCAATCGATCTCTCCTTAGCTCAGTTGGCAGAGCATCTGACTCTTAATCAGAGGGTCCACGGTTCGAGCCCGTGAGGGGAGACCATTTTTATTGATTTATTTGTTGTCATAGCAAGCTGGAGACATACTCAAGAGGCTGAAGAGGCGCCCCTGCTAAGGGTGTAGGTCGGGAAACTGGCGCGAGGGTTCAAATCCCTCTGTCTCCGCCATAAAACGAAAATGTTGCGATATAAATCGCAACTTTTTTTATTCTGCTTATCCCTGCACACGTTTGGTGCACGTTTTTTCATATATTTGGTAAGTTTTTGGTTAATATATATTAGATGTAAATGTACGTTCTTCTGGGTATAAATGTCATATGTACGCATTTGGCACTCTCTAAACTGGGTGCTTCAACTTTATATTGTTGGCATTAATATATGCATCATATAATTCTTTTATAGTTGTTGATGAATTGACTTTACATTCCAAACAACATAGTTATATCGTACTTTATATCTTTTTATAATGCTTTTCCTTTTTTATTTTTAGCTGATAAATCAGCATTGTTAATCACCACGTTTTGTCATACTTTTTGATGTCACTTATCGTCTAATGTATATTTATTTTGTTCAAAATACCATATTGCAAAATTAATAAGTTCTGATTCAGATAAGCCAATTTCATTTAAAGCATTTTCATATATAGAAATATCAGCTTCCACTTCCTCTATATAATTGCTGTAAAGGGTTTTTAAGGCAGGGATATATACATATATTTCAGATAAACCCAAAAATATTTTATCTACCGAACTGTATTTAAACTGTACCGATAACAAGAAAAAACCACCATTCTTTCTAGATAAGTCAATGGTTCTATTAACTTTGCCAGAAGTTGAAATAGACAAAGAGAATCCACTATTTTCTAAATCTTCCTGTATCGTTGTATACTTTTTGTTTTCCAAGTCACTATAAACGAGTGAGCTACTGTCATAAGCTGCACTTTCATCAAATTTTTCTTCTTTACTTTTACACCCCACAATACTAAAACCAACCAATAAGATAATTAAAACTTTTTTCATTTTATGTTTTTCTCCTTGTACTTGTTGTATTTTTTCTATATCAATCTATTTTTTTCAAAACAATGGGTGATTGCATAAAACTTTCGCGTGTTCCATCAATATTAAATTCATTAAACAAAAGCTTCAAATTGATTGTTAAGCTTTCCCCTAAGTCTCCAAAAATCAAACAGAGGGACTTATTTTTAAAATAATCAGCTAACTTTCATATACTACCCATTCTAGGTTGGGGGGATACCATTCATCCAATAGGAAACTGTTAATTCACCTATGCCTACTATATCTTCTAATTGGTTCATAGTTGAGTTATTTTTTTCTATATTTGTCTATCATTTTCCCAATAATTACCTGTTTCTCCATAAATTATCTTCTTAAAACAACTATAACATTTAAACAAGATAATTCAAGTTAAATCGGAAAATACGAAGTTTTTTTAATCACGATTTTATTGAAGCTTAAATAATAAAGTAGAAATTCAGAAAGGATAAATATATGCCAACACAAAAAAGAATCAAATAAAAGCACTACAAGAGTTAGGAGAAAAGACAGCAAAGAAGAAGGTTAAGAGATTAAAAGATATGGCTACAACCGTAATGAAAGAAAAAATATCAATAGTAACGAAAGAAATGCAGTTGATATCGAATGTGCTTATACAGCGTGGGGATTGATGTTTCGGATTTAGAAAAGAGGCAAAAATTAAATACTAAAGATTAAAACAATAAAAGTTCTGATATAAATCGCAACTTTTTTTATTCTGCTTATCCCTGCAACTTTTTTTATTGACATTAAGTAATCAATATAGTAATAATATGACAATATTTTAAGAAAAAAATACTATTAGTCTTAAATAATATTTTAATAAATGGTATAATGGGAGAAATAGAGGTGGTGTATTTATGTACTATAAGCAAAACATTAATGATATCAAATTGGCGATTATATCATTTGATGATGTTATGTTTGATTTCAATCGACTACGATATAATTATATAAAAAGATTATCTAAAATAAATAACGTATCTTTTAATGAAGAAGTATTTATTTCATCTTTAGGTTCTTCTAATGTAGTGTATAATAGTACCTCATTAATTGAGAGTTTATATACAAAAGAACAATTAGAACAAAAAGTTGATGAAGATTTATATACATATAGTAAAATTAATGGAGTAACTATTAAACCTGGTATTAATGAATTACTAGAGTTATTTCATCAAAAACAAATACCAGTTGTTGCTGTGTCATCTTACAGTAAAGAATTAGCTGATAAGCTATTGGAATTATCTAACATCTATAGACAACCTGATTTATTAATTGGTAAAGACAATTCTAGCAATCTTGCATCTACTCTAGAAATATACCAATCTATTTTAGATGAGTATTATGTTTCTGGTGATAAAGTATGTGTCATTGCTTCAACGTATAATAGTGTCATTACTGCTAATAAACTAAGATGTAATGTAATCTTTGTTCCAGGTCTTGCTAAAGGAAATAAAGAGATGGAAATACGTTCTATGAAAATTGATAATACCTTATTGGATGTCATTAATACTTTATTATTTGGAAAGTATGAAGAATTAGGCATTTATTATCCTTTGATTGTAGCAAATCAGCCCAATTTAACTGAAAACTATCGTTTATTGATAGAAGAATATAAAGATGATCAAGAAGTATTAAAAATATTAGAAACCATTTATAATGAAGAGTTTTTATTAATGCAAAAGCAACGATTACAAGAAGAAATTATTCCAATTAATACAGAAGTGCAAGAAAATGAAGATACAACTGAAAATGAAACTGTGGCTAATAATCAAGAAACGATGATAGAAACTGAGGAATATCCTACTATAACTGAATCTTTAGAAGAAACGGTTTTACCAATGTATAATGAAGAAATAGAAAATGAAGAAGATATTATTGAAGAAATAATAGCTGAACCAGCAGAAGAAATTGATCTACAAATAGATGAAGTAGATTCTAAAGACGCTGATCATTTAGAGAATTTATATTTTAGTATGATAGATACACTGTCCTTAAAAAAACAAGAATTTATAAATGATATAGAAGAAAAAGAAAATTCACTAAATGAAGAATTAGTAGATATTATTAGTGATATAGACTCTACAGCCTCAACCAATCAAAGAGAAGAGTTACATGATGAAGATAAAGATAAGGAGCAAGAAGAACTGAGTAATACATTTTTTAGTCATGAAGAACTGAAGTTTTTTGGAGCAAAAGTGGGAAAAGAGGATACAGCAAAAGAAGCAATTGTAAAAGATGATGAAAAGGAAACTTCTAGATTTGGATTTTTAGAAGATTTATTATATGCATTCTTATGTAATATTTTACTTGTTTTCTTCTCACTAATTACCTATATCGCATTAGGAAGCTGGCTGAATTCAACAAATAGTATTGCTTTCTTTATTATGTCTATTGTTAACGGGTATGTTTCTATTTGTCGATTTATCTATTCTTTGATACCTTTTATTTCAACGCAACTTGTGACAAAGAATATCATTAGTGATTTGTTCTTATCTTGTTTATCCTTTATTGTTGTTAATACAATTATTATATCTATTGCTTTACTTATAAAGAGTAAAATAAAAAATAAAAAGTGATTATATTTAACTTTAAAACATTATAAACCATAAATTAGGATTGTAATGTTTTTTATTTTGCCTTGTTTTTTGATAAATAGCGTATAATATGTATAAAGGTGGTGAACGTATGAAGCGTATTTCATATAAAGAAGTAACAAATGTTTCTATTCAAAATATCAAAAAATTTGCATTAGCAATCGCATTAAAAAGAGGCGATTATTATGTAATCAAAAAAGTGAATATGGCTGTTTCTTTAGAGCAAATTAAAAGATTACTAGTAAAGGATATAGAATTAACGGACTATTTCTTAAAACAATCGATTAGTTGCTTAGAAAATGCTGAGACATTTGAAGAATTTGAAACTATAATAGTCTATATGAATATATTGCTACCAAATAATAACAATCGATTCATAGAATTTAAATCAAATTTATATTGGTGGATTATCAATCAAATTGATGGAGTGTTTCGTTATGAACATTATGCCATTATTAGACATTTAAAAAAGTTATCCAGATCAAGAAGAAAAGAATTAATAGAAAGTATTTGGCAGTTGTTAGATAAGCAAAATGAGCAGTACCATAAATGCTGTCTTGAGATTTATTTGGTAGAAGAGGATTATGAAAATGCCTATCAGCATATTCCTTATATACAGATAGATAAAACGATGGAACATTATAAGCCACTATTAATGGAGTATGATAGTAAAGAATATAAAAAACACTTTCATGTGAAACAAAGCAATTTATATTCAAAATTATCATCTTTTGTGGAAAAAATTATACTAACATGTTTATAAGAAGGTGATATTATGGAAGAAAAAACAATCTATATTTTAGAATTATTAATGCAATGTGAGTATTTGAGTGCTCCAAAAATGAAGGAATTATTATGTAAAGATTATCAAATACAAATAAATGTCAAAACTATCCATACAACGATTGATAAAATTAACCGATTCTTTGATTGGTTAGGCTGTCATGAAGAATTCATAGTAAATCATAGAAAAAAGGGGTATACCATAGAAAATCCTTTATTTTCTGATGCTCAATTACGATTTTTATTTGACTCTTTAGAAACATCTTCTGTTATTTCAAAAAAGCAAGCAAATCAAATGATTAAAAAACTCCAAAAGTTTTCAACCAACGCACAACTTATGACAATTAGTAGTGATCGTATTACAGCACCCACAGATGAATTTTATCAAGATGACTTGTTTATTAAGCTAAACATTATAATGAAAGCTATCAAAGAAAAGAAAAGTGTTTTATTTAAATATGTGGATTATTATGTAAAAGAGTATCAAGGCAAATATGAAATAGTAGAACTAAATTCTAAAAGAGGAAATTACAGTAAAGATAAAAGTAATGAGACATACATTATTAGTCCTTATGAATTATTAATGGTTTGGGGTAAGTATTATTTAATTAGTTATTCTAGTAAGCATAAAGAGACATTAACAAATTACCGCTTAGATAGAATGCGTATGCTTAGAACTAGCAAAGAAGAATATATTGATGTTCTTGATATGTATGATTTAGAAAATATGAAAAAGCAATTAGTTAATATGTATATAGGGGTAGATGAATCTACCATTCGATTGAAATTTAAAAAAGAAATCTTCAGAAGTATTGTCGATCAATTTGGACTAGATAATCATATCGAAAAAGACATCGATGGAGATCCTATTATTACAATTCATGATTTTAGAATTTCTGATGGTTTAATTGGTTGGTTATTGATGTTAGGAGATAAAATAGAAGTATTAGAGCCATATTCATTAAGAGAAAAGATTACAGAAAAATTGGAAGGTACACTAAAAAAATATCGATTATAATAGATAGATACCAGACAGCAAGAAAGTATGTATAAAAATAACTTTCTTGTTTTTATTTTTTAAATGCAATAATAATATAACAATAATGATAATAAAAGAAAAAATACTATTAAGTGTGAAATAAAGTAAAAAATACAATAAATAACCAAGAAGAAGTGCATATTGTTGAGTTTCACTTTCTTGATTGTCAAGAATTGAAATGATATTTGACACTTCAAAACATATCAATGCTACAGTAATTGGTATTGAGTAATGAATAATATATGTACATTGTAATAAAACTACTATTATTTTTAAAGATCGCAACATTTTCATAGAATCACCACTACTATGTATGCTTACTTGTAAGATCTTATGTTATCTTTTTATGTTTTTTTCTCTAAAAACATTTCTATTGTATAAAAAAGAAGCTATACAATAGCCTCTAGATTAAGTTCATTTCAATCATTTTTAATCCAATATCAATTGAATTATAAGCTGCACCTTTCATTAACTGATCAGATACTACCCATAATGATAATGCATTGTCTTTTGTTAAATCTTTTCGAACTCTACCAACATAAACCATTTCATCACCAATGTGATCTACAACCATTGGATAAATCTGATTTGCTATATCATCAGATAAAATAACACCGGTTGAATGATTTAGTAAATCTTTTGCTTTTTCTAAATTAATTGGCTTTTTAGTTTCAATATAAATACTTTCACTATGTCCACGTAGTACAGGAACACGAACACAAGTAGCGTTAATATCAATTTTTTTATGAAACATTTTTTGTGTTTCATTCACCATTTTTAATTCTTCCTTACTGAATCCTGTATCTAAATCAAATTTATCAATTTGTGGAATACAATTAAACGCAATTTGATAATGTTTTTTATCACTAGCACAAGGTAGTGTTTGGGCAATGACGGCTTCAGCATTTAGTACCGCTTTTGTTTGCTGATATAATTCACTCATACCAGCGACTCCTGCACCAGAAACGGCTTGATATGTTGAAACAATGATTCTTTCAATATCAAATTCATCATTTAATCTTTTCAAAGCACTTACCATTTGAATAGTAGAGCAATTTGGGTTTGCAATAATACCATTATGTTTTCTCAAATCTTCAGCATTTACTTCTGGTACGACTAATGGTACATTTTCATCCATTCTAAAATGGCTAGTATTATCAATGTTAATACATTTCGCTTTTAAGGCATAAGGCATGTATTTTTCAGAGATACTTCCTCCTGCACTCCAAAAAGCAATATCAACATTTTCAAAACTATTCTTTGTTAATTCTTCTATTTGATAGCTATCCTCTTGAAATGTGATTTCTTTACCAGCACTTCTTTTAGAAGCTAATAATTTAATACTTTCAAAAGGAAAGTTAAATCGGTAGATACATCGTAGCATCTCTTGTCCAACAGCACCAGTAGCACCAACAATCGCAACTTTATATTTTTTCATATTTATAATTCCTTCCCTTACAATTTTTATAAGTAAATAAATCATGCCATAATTTCTTAGAGGTTGCAAGATTTATCGAGTATTTTTTTAAAATATTTGATTTATTTATTTAGTATTAGCATTTATAAAAAAATAAAAATTGAATAAAATGATCATGCTATAAAGACGAAGAATACTTGGTATCTTTCTAGATTTATTAATTAAAATATGATACCATTTGGTTACTCAATAAATCGCATTTCAAAGTAATAATTTATAGTAATCAAAGGAGTTTTTATGACACAAGATGAAAGAACAATAAAACTAGTTGGAGAACAAGGAATAGAAAAACTTCATTCTAAAAAAATATCTGTACTTGGTATTGGTGGTGTTGGAGGCTATGTTGTTGAAGCATTAGTAAGAGCAGGAATTAACCATATTGTTTTAATTGATCATGATGTAGTTACCAAAAGCAACATAAATAGACAGATTATAGCCTTACATTCGACTGTTGGTTTATCAAAAGTAGAAGTAATGAAGAAGCGATTGTTAGATATTCGACCAAGTCTAGAGATAGAGACATATCAGGATTTTTATTTACCGAATCAAAATAAAGAATTTATGTTTTCTTTGTCTGATTATATAGTTGACTGCATTGATACGATAACAGCAAAAATTGCTATTGCAAAGTATTGCGAAGATTTTGCTATCCCTGTTATCAGCTGTATGGGTACTGGTAATAAATTGGAAGCTAATAATTTTCATATTGATGATATTTATCAAACATCGATTTGTCCGTTAGCTAAGGTGATGCGTAGAGAATTGAAAAAACAAGGAGTAAAAAAGTTGAAAGTTTTATATTCAAAGGCTACAATAATGACAACCGATAAAGACGATACTACTAGAAAACAAACACCTGGAAGCATTTCTTTTGTTCCAAGTGTTGCCGGTTTATTAATTGCTAATGAAGTAGTTAAAGATATACTTGAAATGGAGGATTAATTATGCATGAACATAATATCGTAGCAAATGAAGAAGAAGTAAGACAATCTAGAAAAATCATTGAAGAGATAATGAAAGAAAATCAGTTTTTACTAAGTGATAAAGAACTAGAATTATTGACACACGATATAGTTATTACGATTAGTTCATTTGGTGGAGATTTTTCACCAGAAACAGTAACAGAAATCGCTTTTCAATATATAAAAAATAATTTTTATAGTCGTTTTAAAGAAGTTCATAGAGATGAATTGGGCTTTACATTTAAATAGTATTCAAGATTTGTACAAACATAGATAAATAAATACATGATATAAGTAGAATAATCATTGAACCTATAGTAATATATATATAATTAGAGACAGTTTTTTTATCTGAAATTAACCCAGATAGAACTATAAGATAAGCAAAACTAGATAATCCAGCATTATATAATAATGTAGAATTAAGTATTCCAAAAGCACCGCCAATCATAAATGTGAAGGTAACAACTGCTAAAAAAGTGATTGCTTTTGCATACGTATCTTTTTGCATAGTTTCCCCTCCTTATGTAAAACAATCATACCATAAAATATAAACTGAAAGAAGTGATGTAAATGAATCGAAATACCATAGATACCTATATTGAAGAGCACGAAACAAGTTATCAAGCAAAATATTGTTATCTTAGTTGTGATTGGTTAGGCGAAGGTAAATATAAATTTCATTATTATATACGAGATCCACAATTAATGCAAATTAATATTTTTTTAAATATATCTGTTGAAGAAAACACAGTAGATGTTGATGTCTTAGAAAAGTTACATGATCAAGAAAAAAATGCGATTGCACTCGATGCTCTAAAAAGAATTCGTTATTATTTTGATCGAGATAAAACATTAGATTATACGATGTTGCCAGAATTTATTAAAAACCCTAGAGATTATGATCGATTAACATCTCAAGATATCATTCATATTTGGAATTATATTTGTTATCATGAGGGTAAAAATCATGATTCAGTATATCACTTTTATACCATCTTTTTAAGTTATATAAAAGAATTATTAATACGAAATGATTACTTTGCAATCATGGTTACTATTAACGCCATATTTGATGAAATCCTTTATGAAGTGACATGGGTTGGAATTAATGCAACATATTTGGATCAAGAATATATGATGCATCAAGCTTATTTGCGAACATTTTTTGATATTATTGATCCAGTGATAGAAGATATTTATTCTGAAGTAGAATTATTGTTTACTGTTATGATCTTACGGTTTATACAATATCCAAAATTAGGATTAGCTATGTATCCAGTAGTAGAAAATTTAATTTTTAATCATCGTAAAATATTTGAATCGTTATTAATTCATTTAACCAAATTATTGAAAGAGAAAAGGTATACGTTACAAGGTGAATTAATTTTTGGTTTAATGGATGCAAAATACAATAAAGATAATGAAAAATACTATACAACAGTGATTTCATTGTTATTACAACTGGTTGATGAAATTGTTAATATTGTTAACCATGAAGAACAATTACAAGTAGGGTGGATGTTTATCCAACGAGAAGGATATCAAATACTATTAGATGCTTTTAATCAATCATGTAATTCCTATATTTATCAATGGTTTAAGATTTCTGAAATTCCTAGAGAGTATCATGAAGAAATTCGACTGTCATTAGAAAAGGCAATTCAATATTATGCAAATATTTTGGAGAAGGAACCAAGAAATTTAAATGCATTTGATCAAATAGCAAACTGCAATATTTTACTACTAGAAAGTTTTAAATAATAAATGCAAATCATATCGCTTTCATTATTATTGTGCTATAATAATGAAGGTGATTATATGTGAAAGTTAGTCGTTATATTCCACAAATTGCAGTCGATAATATTATAAATAAAAAAAGACGGTCATTATTAAGTATTGTTGCTATTGCCTTAAGTGTTGCTATTATCTTTGTTTCGTTAACATTGTTTAATGTAATACAGAAGTACTCCAAAAAGGATGAGGCAGATCAAAATTTTCATTATTTTCTTCAAGTAAAAGATGACGATTATGATTCTTTTTATTATACAATGGATAAAGAAGTTGTTTATGGGTATTATGGAGAATATCAAAACGACTTTTTTTCGATTCATGGAATTGATGAAACTGCTATGTTTCTAGATTTTGAAGGAAGATTACCAACAAATATAAATGAAATTCTACTACCTTCAACCTATCAAGTTGAGATTGGTGAATCAATAACATTATCCTATCAAGAAGCATCCATTGAACAAGGGAATTATTTTTTAGAAGAGGCTTTTGATTTAGATACATCAATAATGACAAGTCACAACTATACAGTTGTAGGTGTTTATCATTATCAAGAAACAATCAATGCCTTGAATCAAGGTGTTATGGTTTTATATACAGCAGAAACACCGAATTATCAAAGAGCTTATTTTTATGTCAGCGATCAACAAGTTCATAAAGATGATTCGTTGCAAAGAGTAATGGAAATATTCAATGTTTCTAAACAAGATATCTTTATTAACGAAGAAGGTATTGCTAGTGCTAGTTTGATGGCTTATTTACAAGATACAACTACTTTATTAGCTATGTTTATCTTTATTATCATTATCGCCATTTTGATGTCCGTTGTATCTGTCTATAACGTTTTAATTGTTAATGATCAAGATCGAAGAAAAGAAATTGGTTTATTGAAATCGATTGGAACCACGGCATTTGAATTAAAAGTTCTGTTAATTATGGAATTAGCATTACTTGGTATTATTGGTTCCATTATAGGAATAGCATTAGGAAGTGGTATAGGATATGCGATTTTAAAGGTGGTTTTTGCTAGCTTTAATATGGGAATTAATTTTTTATTCCTATTTAATCCTTTAAATATGCTATGTAGTAGTATTTTAGGTATGCTACTAATGATTGTGTCTGGTTATCTATTATACCGCAAATACTTTTATTCTAATGCCATCGCAGATTTAAAAGGAAATGTCGTACAGTATGATGTTCCATATAATCCTAATCGATTTACTGTAACAAGTGTGACTTGGCGTATGTTTGTAATTTATAATGAAAGAATTAAAAAACAAACTAAAAATTTACGAAGATCGTTTTTCTTTATTATCTTAACAATTACTATGTTTTGTGGAATTGCATTAAGTAACATGATGTTTAGAATAAATTATAATGATATAGAACATGATCTTTTACTTAAAGAAACGACAATGTCATTAATGGTCATTGATCCATATTATGAGTTAAGTGAATCTCTATATCAGCTATATGAAGAAGATAAAGCAATTTATCAAATATATACACTGCAAAGAAGAATTGTTGGAATTAATGGATATTTGCCATATGATTTTATCATAGAACAAAAAAATGATGATACGATTAAGTCAAATAAAGCGGTAAAAAATGGTGTCGAATATTCAAAAATAGTTAATCGTTGCTATCTACTAGATACATACCAAATAAATATTTTAATGCAAGAAGGAAATGTTGTTTATGGTAGTAAAGATATGCTAAGTGAGAATGGTCTTATTCTTATTGTTAATGGTGATGCTATTGATCGTAGTAAGATTACTACTGAAAATGCAAATGTTTTAATTGGGGGTGTTATGGGAACAATTAATACAACAGCCAGTTTTACGATAGATGCAGTTGTCTTTTTAGATACTACGACTTCTCCTCAGTTATCTTTTGACGGTGATTATATTATTGGATTTAATTCAAGAACTCTAGGTGATGGAATGAAGATGCATGAAAATTCTTATATGGAAACCACACTAAAAGTAGTATTGTTTGCTTCAGCTGATAGTGATAAAGTAGAAGAAGAAATTGGTCATATAATAACAAATTATTCACTTAATCGTAATTTTGAACTTATTAACTATGTAAGTATTAGAGAAGATGGAGCAATTGCCACATTTATGATTGGAATATTGTTGTATCCATTATTATTGATGCTGATGATTATTGGTGCAATAAATATCAATAATGTATTAAAAGGCAATATGTATATTAAACGGAATGATTTTAGTATTATGAAATCAGTTGGCATCACAACGATTCAACTTCGTGGTATAATGATATTTGAATATATCGAAAACTTTATTAATGCTGGACTTGAGACAATGTTGCTATGTATTCCCATAATTTTATTAGAGAAAAAGGTAACAATTGCTTCTGTATTTAAATTATCTGACAATTATGTAGCCATGTTTGTTATTTCTTTCTGTATTCTTTCACCAATTATCATTGCTTTATTAGCACTTAATTCGTTTAGAGAATTGAATAAAATAACACCTATAGAGAACACATATGATATAAAGTAGGTAAACTAAATTTAGTTTTCCATAAATTTTAATACGAGGAGGAAAGATATGTATTTTAAAAAATCAAAAGGATTTCCAAAAGATTTTCTTTGGGGATCAGCTTCTGCCGCTTATCAAGTAGAAGGTGCTTGGAATGAAGATGGAAAAGGTATATCAAATTGGGATGAATTTGTAAGAATACCAGGGAAAACATTTAAAGAAACCACAGGCGATGTTGCTGTAGATCATTACCATCGCTATAAGGAAGATGTTGCTTTAATGGCTGAAATGGGTCTTAAAACATACCGTTTTAGTATTTCTTGGCCAAGAATTTTCCCAAATGGGAGTGGTGAAGTCAATCAAAAAGGATTAGAATTCTATGATAATTTAATTGATGAATGCCTCAAAAATGGAATTGAGCCAATGGTGACTATCTATCATTGGGATTTACCACAAGCATTAGTAAATGATTACAATGGTTGGGAGAATCGTCAAATTGTAGAAGATTATGTGAATTATGCAAAAGTATTGTTTAAACAATATGGTAAGAAAGTTAAGTATTGGATTACAATGAATGAACAAAATGTTTTTACTGGTTTAGGATGGTTAACTGGGATGCACCCACCAGGACATATAGGAGATATGCCAACATTCTATCAAGTAAATCATCACGCAAATATGGCTCATGCGTATACCGTTTTAGCCTATAAAGAAATGAATTTAGGTGGACTGATTGGTGCTAGCTATGCCTATGCACCTAGTTATTCCTTAGATTGCAAACCAGAGAATGCGATGGCAAAAAAAGACTATGATGATACGCAATCGTATTGGTGGATGGATGTCTATGGATACGGTCGCTATCCTAGAGCTGCATTAGCCTATTTAGAGGAAAATGGAATTAAGATTAAAATGGAGAAAGACGATCAAAAAATCTTAAAACAAGCAGCAGCCTTAATTGATTTCATGGGTGTTAACTATTACCAAAGTACTGTGGTTGAAGAAAATAGTATTGATGGTGTTGGTATGAGTACAGAAATGAACAACAGTGGGAAAAAGGGAACTGCAAAAGCGACAGGTATTCCAGGATTATATAAAAATGCTAAAAACCATTATTTACAAACAACGGATTGGGATTGGTCAATCGATCCAATCGGTCTTAGAATGTGTTGCCGTACGATTACTAGTCGTTATGATTTACCTATTATCATTTCTGAAAATGGTTTAGGTGCTTTTGACAGATTAGAGGAAGATGGTAGTGTACATGATCCTTATCGTATTGCTTACTTAAAATCACATATTGAAGAAGTTAAAAAAGCGTGTGATGAAGGATGTCTAGTTCTTTCTTATTGTACATGGTCATATACAGATTTGTTAAGTTGGTTAAATGGTTACCAAAAACGTTATGGCTTTGTTTATGTTGATCGTGATGAAACGGAAGGTGCCTCTTTAAATCGTTATAAAAAAGATAGCTATTATTGGTATCAAAAAGTTATTGAAACAAATGGAGAAGAATTATAAAAATTAATTATGATATAAAGAGTAGATATACAAAAGGTATTTCTACTCTTATTTTTGTGTCTCGTAGGGAAAGAAATCAGACATACTGCTTAGTTACTCTCAGTAAGAGTTAAAAAAAGCATTTTTGTTTTAACGAAATGGTTTCAATAATTGAAAATTTGGAAGAAAAACTAGTATTCTATGTATAATAATTATGTATATGAAATAATAAGCAGGAGGAAAAACATGGAAAAGAAACCAATTAAAATCGTAACCATTGGAGGAGGAAGTAGTTATACTCCAGAACTAGTAGAAGGATTTATTAATCGTTATGAAGAACTACCAATTAAAGAAATGTGGTTAGTCGATGTAGAAGCAGGAAAAGAAAAATTAGAAATCGTTGGTCAAATGGCACAACGTATGTGGGATGCATCACCATATGATGTAAAAGTACATTTAACATTAGATAGAAGAGAAGCACTAAAGGATGCAGACTTTGTCACAACTCAATTTAGAGTAGGATTATTGAATGCACGTATTAAAGATGAAAGAATTCCATTCTCATATGGAATGCTAGGACAAGAAACAAATGGGGCAGGAGGAATGTTCAAAGCTTTCAGAACAATCCCAGTTATCTTAAGTATTGTAGAAGATATGAAAGAATTATGTCCAAATGCATGGTTAATCAATTTTACAAATCCTTCAGGAATGATAACAGAAGCTGTTATTAAACATGGTGGATGGAAAAAATGTATTGGATTATGTAACGTACCAGTTATGTCATTAATCATGGAACCAAAAATGTTTGAAGTAACTGAAAGAGAATTAATTCATGAATTCGTAGGATTAAATCATTTCCATTGGCATAGAGTATTTGATCAAAATGGTAAAAATATAACACAAGAGATTATTGATAAAATGTACAGTGAAGATGCAGGACTACCAAAAAATATTTTTCAAGCAATGTTTTTGAAAGATCAATTGGATCAAATGCAATTAATTCCTTGTGCATATCATAGATATTATTATAAGCAAGAAGAAATGTTAACACATGGAATTGAAGAATATAATACAGTAGGAACAAGAGGACAACAAGTAAAACAAACAGAAGCAGAACTATTTGAGTTATATAAAGATCCAGAATTAAACTACAAACCAGAACAATTAACAAAACGTGGAGGAACACATTATAGTGATGCAGCATGTGAATGTATTAATTCCATCTATAATGATAAGAGAACACATATG
>Ga0153942_1000264_pt1 | contig 19636 bp, 20 predicted proteins | sample TSNJ026MetaG_FD_104731 | JGI IMG/M metagenome (GOLD analysis project Ga0153942, IMG submission 104731) | Attine ant fungus gardens microbial communities from New Jersey, USA - TSNJ026 MetaG | ecosystem: Host-associated > Fungi > Mycelium > Unclassified | place: USA: New Jersey, Brendan T. Byrne... | reverse complement strand
CTCTGGTGATAAAGAGCTCTCTCTTCTGCGTCATTGCATACGTGTCATACTGAATCCAGACGAAGCGGAGCTTATGCCCGCTACCCATCACACGATATACTCAGCTTGTCGCACAGTTGTCAGTATCGCAAAGCGTGGCGAAGGTTTATACAATGTCCTTCAGATGGAGCTGGAGAGATACGTCAACGTACTTGTGAGAGAATGCACGCGGGTAGGCCGGGGACCAGTTGAGTGGATCGGTCTTTTTGTGTCGACGTGTACATCGTTTGAAATAAGAGTTGTGAGTCCTTTCCTCTGCTTTCACAGCTCTTCTCTGAAGTTAGCTGTCCAGGATTTACTGATATCATTGCTAACATATCTGGATCAAGACTACATTGTAAAAAATAGTTCTCTGAAGTCAATTCGTTCCACAGCGAATGCTATTCTCAGGGAGCTGGTCTTTGGAAATTCAACAGTCTTGGAAAACATCTATGAAGGAACGAAGGACTGGATTGAGAGCGAGCGGAACTCAAAGTACGTGTTTTGCCTATCACTAGGTTCCGCCAACCTAAAATCTATCCCTTGCAGAGCCGTTCATCTCTTTCGTGCCGGAATCCCTCGTCTAATCAATCTGCTCGTTACTCACGGTCAATACGAGAAATTTGAGCGATATTATGTTTCGCTCACCTACGATTACTACTCTGCGGAGTCCGAGCGACTTTCAAAAGAGCAGCAGAAGGATCCCCGGTCTTTCTTTGAGCACGTACAAGCCAGGATCAAGCAGGAGATAGAAAGGAACAAGGAGATTCTTCCTGTGGGCAGTCGGGGGCTTCTCCGAGAGACCACAGAAAGGGCACTTTGGAATAATAGGTTAGATTGGCTTGCCAACGAAAGTACGCATCTTTCCACCCTCAGGATGAATTAAATTTGATATGGCTTTGTAGCTGTCGGAACGTACATAGAGGAGGGTGACATAACCTCTTTACAGACCATGTACAATCTCTTCGGGCGAGTTGATGGCCTGAAAACTTTGTGCTCTGCATTCCGGAAGTATGTGGCCGTGAGTCTAGATCAAACTTTGGTAGATGAAGCGATTGCTTAGAACATGCAGACAAGCGTCGTGGATATCGTTGGAGACACAGAACACGATGACGAGATGGTTGATCGCCTCCTCAAGCTCAGACGCCTTGCAATCAATACTACTGATCAGGCATTTTTGATGAAGGCCTTCAATTCGACATCATCTCCTCTTCAACGTCCTGACCAAATGTTTTCAAACGCGTTGAGAAGTGCATTCGCTGCGGGTTTCAAAGCACGCCGCAGCAAGCCTGCAGAAATGATCGCCAAATACCTCGATAAAGCGATGCGAAAGGGACAAGGAGAGAGTACTGATACTGATTTTGACACTACTTTGACAAACGTCCTCGAACTATATCGTTTCTCAGAGGATAAAGATGTATTCAGAACGTTCTATCATCGGAGCTTGGCAAAACGTCTACTGCTGGGCAAGAGCGCATCAAACGACTTTGAGATTGGTATGCTGAAGAAGATGAAAGAGAGTGGGTTTTTAATTTTTTTGTTATCACCGAAGTCCTGCTGATGAGGAATGAGGAGATCAGAATACGATCCGGAATTTGGTATGGGTGAAGACATGTTCAAGGACCTAGCGCTTTCAAAGGAGAATATGGCTGATTATCACTCCAAGTTGGGTGATGATAATCCTGATAGAAGGCTGAACGTCATGGTATTACAACGTAGCGCGTGGCCTTTCAGAGGCAACGACAGCGTGCCTGATGAGGCCACACAAGACGGTGCCAAAAAAAAGACTGGCAGCAAAGACAATCGTTATTTCAAGGATATAGATCTCCCCCTGAGTGTAAGACATCCTGTTTTTTGGACGTCCATTCGCTTGATCCCGTTCTGCAGATGCAGAAACAATTGACTAGGTTCTCGAAATACTACCAAGTCAAGCATTCTGGTCGTAAACTAGACTGGAACCACGGACTTGGAACTGCGATCCTCAAGGCGAGATTTGCGACTAGTGTGAAGGAGCTATCCGTCAGCTTGTTCCAAGCTGTGGTTCTGCTGCTGTTCAATGAGTCGTACGAAGTATCGTTTCAGGATATCAAAGCTCACGTGCAAATGAGTGAGTGCTATATTTTTCCTCCACAGGCCTGTCTAATCGAGTTTAAGATGATGCCGAGCTGCGGAGGACACTACAGAGTCTCGCCTGTGGCAAGAAGAAGGTGCTGAAGAAGGTTCCACCAGGCAGAGATGTCGATGATGACGATATATTCCGTTTCAACGCCGATTTTACAGATCCTCGGTCCAAGATCCACATTAACTCGATTCAGGCGAAGGTTTCGGTACGTATTTATTCTACCAATTGTACGCCCTCGGCATTGACGCTTTGTTGCAGCTCGAAGAATCTCAGAAAACAAATGCAGCAATTGAAGGCGACAGGAAGATGTACCTTGATGCAGCTATTGTGCGCATCATGAAGGCAAACAAAACGATGACGTACGAGAAAATCAAGACGGCAACGATTGAGGCGGTGAAGAGCCATTTCGCCCCGCAGGTTGAGTTGATTAAGCAGAGGGTGGATTACCTGGTTGAGGCTGAATATTTGGAACGAGATAGAGCCGAGAGGAACAAGTTCCACTATGTAGCTTGAATATTGAATTTGAATATTGTAGCGCTGACCAATACTAGCACTTCACACGGCCGAATGTGATTTACGATCACTCACTCAACTGAGCCCGGCCTTCGGTTCGGTCCATTTTTGAAGTCGAGGACCGAACTATGTATGTTGCTTCCAGGGTGCCCAATGCCTCTCCAGCACATGCACCGTCAGCGTTTCGTCGGTGCTGGGCACATGGAGCAAATAAGACTTGTGCGTTGCTACGGTCGGTGAGGGGCTCACGTTTTCGCTTGGGAATCCGACGAGCATACTCGACGACAAAGAATGGCGCAGAAGGTACTTCGTCTAATAACCTTGGAGGTGGTTTGCCGTCTGGCACTGGCATTCCGCTGTATCGTACGTACCATGTCTGATCTCTAGTCACCCGCCCACCCTTTTCTTATTTCTATCAGGTAGATTGATGACTGCCTGGACGCAGACACCGACAAAATGGTATCCCCTACCCATTGCTGTCGGCGCTTTGCTCTTGGTTGTCATCCAGCTCAAACGAAAGTCGAGACAGTCCTCAGCCGAGGTCCAGGTCGACGAGAACGGTCAAGAGGTTATCCGCCTCAAAGGTCCCTGGCAGGTCAGCACTCATCCTCGTCGCATCCAATGCTCTCTTGATTGAAACCCAATTTATCAGGTACATGTTCTTGGCACACTCCCCCTCCGCAGCATGTCCCGTCTCTGGGGCTACGTTAACTCCCTGGAACTCCCGGTTTGGCTCCGTCCCTACGGCTTCAAACTCTTCGCCTATACTTTTGGCTGCAATCTGGAAGAGGTTGAGTATGATTTGCCGACATATATCTCCCTTGGCGACTTTTTCTATCGCAGACTCAAACCAGGTTCGCGCCCTGTGGCTGACGCCCTCCTCGTATCACCCGCCGATGGCCGCATGCTTCATTTTGGCAAAGTCGATATCAACGGAGGTGATTCAGGCGAGCTCTTGGGTCCTGTACAGGTTGAGCAGGTTAAGGGAATCACATACTCGTTGGATGCATTATTGGGCGTCGAACGACCCGGCAGCCCGGACAGCATCCTCGTGCAATTTCACAATCCAGACTCGGAAACTATCAACCATCAAGAATTTGCCAACTTGAATGGCATTGAATACTCACTCGACCAGCTCATCGGCTCCACTAGTGGCACGTCTACACCTAATACCGATAACCCCACCTCCTATAACAACAACAAACCTCTCAAATTTGGCGACCAGACAGACGCTAGTGTCGTCGAGCCTGATCGTGATATGACAAAGACGCTTGAACACGATACCAACGTCGCGCGCGAAATGGGTATCAAACCTACTCTCGAACGTCGTCTTTCCGCGAGCTCTGTTAAATCTCTTCGACCAGGTCATTCCCTCTTCTTTGCTGTTGTCTACCTTGCCCCGGGAGATTATCATCGATTTCATTCCCCCGCGGCCTGGGTTGTTGAGAAGCGGCGTCACTTTGCAGGCGAACTTTTCTCCGTCTCCCCATACATTGCTAAACGACTTGAAAACCTTTTTATACTTAATGAGCGCGTTTCGTTGCTCGGTCGGTGGAAGTATGGGTTTTTTTCTATGGTTCCTGTCGGTGCTACGAACGTGGGGTCGATCAAAATCAATTTCGACAAGGATCTGAGAACTAATGAGAGAGGATATTTACCGCCAGTTGGCACTTACTCGGAAGCTGTGTACTCGATGGCTAGTCCCATACTTCGCGGACAGCCATTAGAACGTGCTCGAGAGATGGGTGGTTTCTGTTTTGGAAGTACGATTGTACTGGTATTCGAGGCGCCAAGCGAGTTTCAGTTTGTCGTTGGTGCTGGGGAGAAAGTTAAGGTTGGACAGCGGTTGGGAGATATTCCGGAGAAGCTTGAGGAGCTTGAGGATGTGCAATTGACGAAAGTGAGCGCGGAAGTGAAAAAAGTGAAAAAGGATTGAAGGTGACCTGGTCATTGTTGCCGTATCATCACATCTTGTATTACCCACTGAACATTTTTTTCGCCTCTGCTGTCTGCTCTATTTTGGGTGGGACTTGGACGTCTTGCGTCTTTCTACCTTTCTACTTTGCATTTCAAAATCGTCGTTGTCGCTCAATTCGTAATCTTGCTGCTCCGACCTTAATCACATTCTACCCTACAATGATAAAAGTATCTTTTGTTATATTACCACACGTCTTTATATCTCTTAGAATCTGAGATACAGCTCAATTTGCAACGTCTTTTTTAACTTGGATGGAATACCAGAATAAATACCGATGCAATAACCTGCTGATTGAAAAGAAGGGGAGGCTCGGAGAACCCTTAACTAACTTCATCTCGATTTTTTCCCTCCCTTCTTCAACTGGAAAAAGAAGGGAAAGAAATGGGTGTGAGTCCAGACCATGATTTGAGTGGCGGATGTTTGTTTACCTCATCGACCTGCGAGATATAACTGACTCGACAACATCTAGGTCAAGTAACTTTACATCGACCTTGCTGGCAAAGAAAAGGGAGGAAATCTTCAAAGTAGGAGATAGTTGTATATATTCTGCCTTGTACATTTGACTCAACCTCGTGTCTTCAAAATTCATGAGCAAGTGACTACCTACCTACCTACGACCGATCGATCAATCCTGGCAAAACCCCCTTTCCCTCCACAAATTCGGCTTGACACCTGGGCCCTTTTTGGAGAACCAGTCAAAGTATTGTCTCTGTACGTTGACCTCTTAGCTTAAGAAGCACTCACGCAATGTACTCGAAATACAAAAGATTACATGGACAAAATTATCGACGCGCGCGCAGCGCACTATATGAATGGCCAAAATAGGAAAAAGACTGAACTTTTTCCTGATATATTTTCTAAGTTTGCTTTGTGTGTGTGCAGTGTGGATCTCAAATAAAAACCACAGGCTTCTTGAGAAAAGCCTAAAGTAAAATAAATGACATGGTTACTGTCCCTGTTGGAAAGGAAGCCAAGGTGGATTGAATAAGGCAGGATCCTCCTTCAGTAATCAATGCCAAGTGCCAATCATGTGGGCTTGGAAACATTCATGATGTTGCCATAGAGCATTGGAGTAGCATGGGAGAAGGAATGTGATGTAGACTATGACTATATAATATAATGAAATATACTCCAGAGTCTGGAAAATGAGTGAAAATTATAGTGTAGCTACACAAGTATTTATATGGATTCTGTAAGGAGACCCTGCCAATTCAACTCCTGACACACTAGCTTAGTCCTCTAAAGCTGCCCTACAACTAATCAAATAGTACTATTTAGTTAGCTCCTTGAACTCCTGCACCAAAAAGGGGGGGAAACTCGATATTACATAATACAAAGTTTACATAATAATGACCACTTAGTGCTACCTATAAAAACTATAATACTCAGCCTCAAACTGTACTTTGGCAATCATATTTTGATTTCTTGAGCTCCCCTGACAACTCCTGACCCTTGGTCACTAGGACAGTAGGAACGGTAACATACAAGCTGGAGTTGTATATGTATGGAGTGTAATGCACTAAGGATCCTCCAAGGGAGAGCCCACCTTTGGAAAAATAATGGTGGTCAAAGAAAGAGAAGAGCGCATGAAATAACTCACAGATAATAATATAATATCATAAGTGGTTCACTTATAGCAAGCTACTGGATCATAATCATTTTTTCATACATGTATCAATTCAGACGAATTATACAAATATAATAAGTTGCCCAGAATATTTGGACGACTCTAAATAACAGGAAGTTTGCTATCATGAGTCCGTGTGCAACTTGACCGGCTCAAAGACAGCTCAACCAGGATAACGTCTGTGATATATTGAACTAAAATCACGTCGCACAAGTAGTGTCTAGTATAACTCATCACATCATCAGCAAAGCCAATGCCAGGTATGGTATATCGAGGAATATCATCAAAGTCAAAACCCAAAACTACACATTAAGCCTGTGATACGTCAAAATGTACATCTAGATTTGAAAATGGCGGAAAATAGAAAATAGTCCAATCTACTGAATAGATGCAAAGAAAGCAGATATCAATATCCAGGTCCGGCAGACGGTGGATATGCACGTTGATTGAAGCCACCTTTCTGGTATAACTGCTGACCACTCACACCACCAACCAAACTAGCCGGTGCGCCACCGTGATAATTACTTGCAGTATCTTCCTCGTAGTCCGGGCCGCCAGGACCAGCAAGTAATGAATCCTTGACTTCCCATACGGCAGCTTTAGAACCGACAGAGAACTCAAGATCCTCGCGCTATGAACATCGAATGACAGAATGATCGGACAAGGACGTAAGAACTTACGGTAATACTATCCCAGTATTTGTAAACCATCATCACGCTCAGGAGCATACAAAGGGTGAAGAAGAACAGTCCATCGATATAGTGCTTGATGGCGTCGCAAATTGTGACGCTAAAAGCGAAGAGAAGAACTTGGGCGATAGTAAAGAAGGCCGTTCCAAAAACGATGTCACCGAGGGGCCAGCGGTCATCGAGAGTACGGAAGACAAGAATGAGTTGCGACACAACATAAATCACAGTACAGATGAGAGGCCATAGAATGTAGACGATCCATAGTCCGATGGGCTTGTCATACTTGAAACCGGCAAATTGTTTGAAGGTGGCGATAGCAATGAAGAAGGAGACACCAAAGATGACAAGACAGGAGATTCGTAAAAACTGATATCAGCTTTTGAGCAAAAGTTGAGTGATAACCAACGGAATGAATCTACCCAGAGCGATAAAGGAGTGCCATCCTCAGCAAACTGGAAGCCGACGAAGCCATTGATTAGAAGACAGCAGTACGCCGCAGCTACGAGACCTGAGTATACTGCAGCAAACCACTAATTTGCGTAAAACGATCCAGGTCACATTCAAAACGAGAGAAAAACGCACTGAATAAGCTTCATTGGAGGTTGGTATTACTCCGGAGTCCAAGAACATAGCAAGAAGTTCTATCAGCGCATACATCCAGAAAAACATCACGATTTCCTTCCGCCCTAACGCAAGATAAAGGCCGATAGAGTAAGGAGATCGTAGATAAACTCACCAACGGCAGTGTATTTACTCCGAATATGAAGGATCATAATAGCAGTCATAATGATTGCGACTATATGCACGAAACATGTTGCTAAAAAGCTGTCAGCCTCCAGTTGAACGTAAGTAATGGAACGAAAGCAGCGTGCTGGCGTTCTTTGTGCTCTCCAAAGGATTAAGGGCCGACCATCCTGAAAATACATGCAAACTAATGTGGCGTCGAGAACAAAATTACGCCTCCATTGAGAGATGGAAACGTTCGCCGGAAACCCTTAGATATCCGAAGATACTACAAAGCAAACGACTTTTGGCATAACTTTCGCCGAAAGTAGACTTACATGGCTGGAAGATGAGTGTTCCACCAACATCAACATTCCTGCTGTAACAAGTGGGCTCGATGCCTTGATCGGATCCAAGGAGGGGGCATACAACGAGTGCGGCGGTTTGGCAAATGGCATCAAAAGACCCAAACTGGACACCCATGTTTCGCAAAAGGCGAGACAATTGTAGTAGAAAGGAAAAACAGGGTGGTCAGGAGCGCGAGGTAGCACAAGTTTCAGGAGGTGGAAGCGAAGGATGGCGTTGTCGTCGACAAGGATGGGTAGGCCTCATGTCAGCCAATTCTTCCACGCTAGATGACTAAGCTTCTATCTGCTTATCAGTCAGATACTAAATTAATTAGCCTGAGCCTGAGGCTACTACTCTCAGCGAATGACTTGATTTGTCCAGTCCTTTATTTGTAGTTATCAAAGGGCTGGCTAACCCGCATGGGCGTAACAAGATGAACTACCCTCCATCATATCATGATGACAACTCTTGTGGCGCAAAAAAAAGTAAGACCCAATTGGAAAAATAATGGAGAAGATTTCAATTCCATAACGTGTGCTAGCGGCAATCAAGACAATCACAGCAGAATTTGTGACCATGCCGTGGACGGAAACGGCGCAAAATATGGTCATGGACAGTGTCGCCCTGAACGTATGAATCTCAATGCAACATAATGGAAATGGTCGTGTCTCGGTTATTATAATCATTGATATATATGTATGTGAAGTATCGATCCTTCCGTAAAACTGACCGTTGGATCCGATAAGTAGTATAATCTTGTTCTGTCTTCTCGATCTGTACACTACATCCTAGGTTTACAGAAATGCCGTACCAAACTCACAGGGACTACCTCGGAACTTGTGTGGGCGAAGAACCTACTGAAGGAGGAATCCACTTTTCGGGGATGTACTGACACGCATGGCCACGGTCTATTACACTTTTCTACAGTACCTGCTACATTTACTAACCCGAGTACGAGAACAACGTAGCCCATGATGACATCAGGAGCTCTCTCAGAGACGTTAATTTTTGACTTGGGCCGAAACCCTATCAACATTTATTGCAGGTCCAACCAACTAATGACTACTACATCAAGGTATACCACATAAAAGATCGGAGGGAACCCGAGCATATCACCGACGAAAAGAATTTATTCTAGTCAAATTCTTAGACGATTAAAGTCCACTTGTCTTGATGCTAGTGACGGGTCCAGATGATTACGTTATTGAGAGAGACCTTCTGGCCAAGTGGCTGTCATTTGCCTGTGTTTTGCAGTGAGGTCGGGTAAATGGGTGATGGGATCAGATGGATGTCGAGGTCACGTGCAAAAGAGAGGGCAAGGCTATGGGGAATCCCTGGGGAATCCCGTGGAGGTGAGCCGGCTCGCGAGAGACAGGCATAAATAATAAAGATGTAGAGAATGCACCGACATGTTCTTAAAGATGAGGGGGAAGAGGGCGCAGATGATTGCGGATGGCGCACCCCGTAGACTGGCTTGACTCGACTCGCGCACGGCCTGCGCACTTTCTTGCAGAAAAGACGAGCGAAATGATCTGCTACCTGTGGTACGCGCTCCCGACCAACCCATATCCCAGCCCCCATGTCTCCCCTGTTCAACAACCACTACCTCTTCAACTCAGAGTCCTCCCCGAGTTTGTTGCCTTTGTCCAAAAGCTGCTCGAGACAACGCAGGTCTCCCAGAGCGTCATTGTGCTCTCGCTTCACTACATCTGGCGCTTCAAGCAACTGATGGCGGTCGTCGGGCCGGCCGGCAGTGAGTACCGCATTGCCGTGGTAGGCCTGATGATGGCCAACAAGTTTTTGGACGACAACACTTACACGAACAAGACGTGGGCCGAGGTCTCTGGCATTCCTCTCGCTGACGTCAATCACACCGAGGCTGAGTTTCTCCGAGGTATTGCCCACAATCTCTATGTTGATTTCAATACCTACACTTCATGGCTCCACCTCCTCAAAGGTCTTGTCACCGCCAAGGAGCACGACCAAACTCGCGCCTTTCATGGCCACCGGCCTCGCAAGCCGCTCTACCCCACCCGTCTCCGGCCTGTGCCCCCCAATACTCACCGTGATTCCCGGCCCCGCTCCTCCTCCCCGGTGATGCGCCCTACCCTACCACCCGTCGCCGTGCCGAGCAACTATACGCCGGATTCGTACAGCCAGTCTCCGTCCCCGGCTCCGTCCTCCCTCAAGCGCTCCGCAGCCGCGGCCTTCTCACCGAACTCTGCAGCGGTTTCTCATGTGCCCGCAAAGCGCAGCGAGCTCACCCTCCAGATCCCTCGCTCTGTCACATATCCTATCCCCAGTCCTTCTCCCATGGACACACTCCAGGGCTTTGCAAGCATGAATTTAGATTCCTCTACAAATTCTCTCAGTGCAGCTCTTGGCCCAGTCCATGAGCTCTCTACTCTCGTGCAGCCTTTCGAGGACCAAAGGAGGAATGATGTTCCCAAGGTCTGTCCCTCTGCTTGTCTGGCTTTCTCTCTCTCTAATATGGCCTAGTATCTGTATTTCTACTCGTTGACCTGCTCTAATGATGCTCCCTGCCCACCACGTGACCTTGATAACAAAGACCGTATGCGCAAGAATAGGCTCCGAGTTTACAAACCTTCCAGCCACAGCGACTATGCTTATACTCCCGTACCCCCCCAGCCAATGCCAACAACGTCCATCACTGACAGTCCCGTCAGTGCTCAGCTTCAGCAATCGAGTCTCCCTACCCCCCTCACAGCTACGATGAGTTCTCATATCCCAGAGACAATCGTCTCCAAGGAGTTCTACGCTCCGCCTTTGTATGGCCATTCCTTGGCCAGTGCTACTACCGCCGCTCCTCCCATGGCCACAGCTGCCGCCTGTTACGGCCAGTGTTGTGATTACGGCAGGGTTTGTGTGTCGGCGTATACTTCGCCTGTTATCCCTGTTAATTCATTTCCCTACTATCCACCATCCTTTTCTGTTTCTTCAGCAGAAGGGCAACAACTGCAACAAAGGCAAGCGCCAGTATATCCGTTGTATCCTACTCCACAAGAACCCTCCACTGTGCATTTGAATGCCCAAGAAAGAGAAGAATTAGCTTTTGCCAAAGCAACAGCCGAAGTGAATGCAGTCAATGCTAAAAATGCATCATCATTATCATCTCCTTTGCACGACACCAGCCCTGGAGTTCCCAGTATGCCGTTTGCGAATGCTGGACCGTCTGGAGTATGTCAGATGTCGTACTCTTCGCCTGGTGATAGTGCTTGTACTGGTTCAGTGAATGGGTATGGGTACGGTTATGCACATGGTTATGGCCACGGTTATGGCTATAGCTATGGCTGTAGCTATGGTGGACCTAATAATAATGCTGGGTATGTCGGGATCTGATTTTTTTGCATCATCTGTTCGTTCTCTTTCCTCAAGAATCTCATCATTTTTTTGCAATGCAATTCATCCATGCACTTTTACGTCTGTTTTATGATATATGATAATGAACGACTGTTATCGCTTTCGAACAAATTTTTTTATATATACGCACGTTGCATTCAGACATCACTTATATATATTACATTATATACCGTTGCAATGGTAGTGATTTTTGGTGGTAGCCGTAGTTGTAGTCGTTAGTTTAGTAGCTAGTTGGATGAAAGTAATGAATGTTAAAGTTTTTGAGGTCATGGCTTGTCTTATTTGAAAGCTATTCGAAATAGAATGTCTGATCATCATTACAATGCTGATTCCTATTCTTATCCTGTGCGACTAATTCAGTCCAATTTTCTTTGGATGCAGAGTAGTTTGAATATGATGGACATATGGGGATAGGAAACCACTACGATACTAACACTGGTCTTGAACTACTATGGCTATGAGTGCTGCATGCATGTCTTGGAGTCACTATAATAGGTATCTATTTCTATCTTCTCGAAAAAGTAACCACTTGGTATGGATATATATGGTAATGGTTTTTGTTTGTTGGTAGTTCCATCCCATGACGATGATCAACCGTTTTCCTTCTTCTCATCGGGTAAGTGAGAATGGACGTTTCACCCCGTGTCTTTGACTATATTATGATGATCTGATAACAATCAGATTGCTAGGTAAAATTTTTTTGGACTTATCAATCGGTTTACATCCAAAGGAGTCGATCTTACTCTTTTTTCTCTCTCACACACACACTTTTTCGTTGGAGTGTGAAAAGTTGTCATTGATTTGACTGGAAGGAAGTTTGTTACCATAAGGAACGGATCACTTCAGTCAAAGTGTCCTCCCTTTCGGAAAAAGAAATCGGATTAACCCGTCCCTTGATTGACGATTGGTTTGTTATTTTTAGAGATCTGTCTGGGTCTTGCTACGAGATGGATGGGAAAGCTCTCTCTCTTACTACGTTTATGTTTATTGAGAGGGATCGTATATGCTTTCATAAACCTCTTTTTAGAACATTCTGGATCAACCCGATACTTGACGTGTAACTTAGTTCTCCAAGGGATATATGGTGGAGGGGAGGAAAAGGAACTGGATACCTGTCAAACTGCTGACTCAAATGGCAATACCGGGTTATAGCCGGTGATAGATCTAAGAAAATGTCATGCCGAACGGTCAAGTAGAGATCCTGTATTTTTGGTGGAAAAAATTCGTTACCAGGATGACGTTGCAAGTGCGATGGAACTGCATATGTCAAGGAACGAGTGGTAGTATTGATGGTTGGTATTTTAGGAGTCAACTCAATTCGGATTCCTATGATACCGCGCTTAACAGCGTTTCTACCATTCTGATAATAATTAAATGGGGCTCTTTCCCCTTCCTGTCCACACAGCATCGTTGTGAGACTAATGATAATCAAGGTTCGATCCAAATTCAGAGTTCAGAAGAACTTTTTTTCAGTCCCCGATGGATTATTGTGATTTATCTTATAATATATCAAATGTAAAAATGGGAACGGAAAATGGAAGACTGAGCTTGAACTTCGGGCAATCAGCTTTACCTGTCATTTTTACACTAGCATGAGAGTAACGATAGAAGGAATTCTCGGACTTTGCGTGAACTCAAGCTGAGAAGGGTGTGTATATCAGGTAACCCGTCGCCATTGAAATGGGAACGCGACGTTATGGGGCAGAGAGTCTTCCAGGGATCGGTGTGCTTATTGCCGGTTTGGCTGAGCAGGAGAGGATATGTACCGTGAGATTAGATGAGCCGTTAACTCGGATTGAACGCCTAGTTAGACAATGACATTGAGTTTCCGTCCTCGCCTCAAGACCCGATGAAGATGTTGTCCGCTCACAGAGGCATGCAATCGGCAAGAAGAGCAATGTGGAAAGCAACCATTATCAATTGCCTGTGATAGCCAGCTGCGGAAAGGAAGCGTATCTGCGAAAAGGGGGAATCACAAGGTTCATGGGGGTCTTTGAATGAAGGAATCCAAGTCAGAACAGAAGTCTAGGCCATCGGAAGGGGTAACTTATGGTTTGAGGTCAAATAGTTATGGTGATGACCACACACATGGGTTAGATACCCAGGGCCTGCCAAAAGAGAGGCTGTGTGAGTAACCTTTGGTGGCAATCTCTGACTTGCAAGCCACATTGACAAGGATATCAACCTGTTGCGATGACCCAATCCTTCCTCAGCCTGAACGGGTCTTCCGGTGGCAGTGTGCCCACTTCGGCTGACGACCAGATTAGGCAAGCTTTTCCAGAATATCTGATAGGTATATACTAAATGGGCTAAATGCGAGCAAAAAGAGTTCTTTGTGGAGTTAACTGAATCCCCTTTTCCCAAGTATGGATTTCCAAGAATGGGACCCATCGGCGGAAGCGGAAGCTTAGGATGGATATTCGGAGGCCGGCTCTTAAGGGGCCAAGTGCTCAGCGAAGAATGAAGCAAAAGAGAGGAAGCATCCGTGTGTCCGTGTCCGAGGCTCGGATTACGCTTCTATTAGGCTTGAAATCTACTCGTCGAATTGATGGACCGCATAAGAATGAGATGACTTGTCAGCGCAAGAAACAATAAACCCCAAGAAATCAAGTCAGTCCCTGGACTTCTGGATGGCACGATGCCACGCCTCACCAGATAGATTCACCAGATAGATGTGTCAAGTTTTTTTTTGGCGGGACCGGAAAGTTCTTTTTCCTACTTACTCAAGATCTAAATCAAATTCATGAGAAATGCAACAGCTGCCACTGCCATTTCAACTCCTCCAATTTGCGCGGAGCTAGTTGGATATGAAATCGGGAACGGGTAACCTCGGGAACGGAGAGATATGCATAACATGCGCCAAGGATTGTTTAAGCCACTAGGATGGTATCCCCACCTGAGGCCACAGGAAAGAAATGCCTGCCTCAGTTGGACATACTGCCCAAAGACGGTTAATAATTCAGGAGTCATTGCCGAGGCCAAATTTGGTCGTAGACTGGCTCCAAATTACATGTGAGACAGTGCTCTGCAAGATCCTCGGTGTATCCTGTGCAAGAGAATCTACCATGACTAATAGAATCAGCGCCTCGATCAACCAGTCAAAATGAATGAACATTTTGACCCCAGCACCGGAGTAAGAAGATACAGCCCGTTTCTAATACAAAGCAAGTCCAATAATGCAATTACCAGATCAAGGCAGCGAAAGTGGCGGTGATGGAGAGAATATCACGGGTTAGGTGTCCCATTTTCGTCAGACAGATCGAAGAAAGAAGAGACTGTCCTTGATTGCACGAATGAAGCGGGAATGTTTTGTTCGACACCATGAGGATTTTCGGCTGGAGTCATTTGTCAGTTTTATATCAGGGTCAATCTAGATGTCGTCTGCTGATCCTGCATGTCGTTAAACTTGGCGACAAGTGCGGTAGTGGCAAGACTGTTCCAGGGTGGCCGGATGAACTAAGCATGTAATACACATACGTTGTACCATGGTCTGCCCCAAGGCTGGAAACCGATGGCATGTCGGACACTTTTCCCAGAGCAGTGGTACATGTATTTCAGGTGGAAGGCTATTGAAACAGCAGCGCAACATGAGAATTGGATGTAAATGAGTTGCTGCCCAAGCGCTTCTCCTATTCAATTGCATTGAGTTCAGTCTACATGGCTTTAGAGCTGGAATTAGGGTGGATGACGGCTTCGACTTCGGGAACCCCTTTGCGTCGACGTGCCTCTTCTGCGCGGAGTTGTGCTATTGCTGTTGAAGTAAATGCCTAGTTGAACAGGTGAGCAAGGGTCGCCTTAGCCTAAATGCGCAAAACCATTGTGGAATTAAAGATCAGGGTGAGTTCTGGCGGTGATATAGCAAAGTAGATGACAGGATTTGGGCACATGATAGCATACCAATATACTTACTTGGGTGAACAGATAGCCGGAGAAAACGCCACTGACTGATGGGCGCATCAAACAAAAAAGGAATCCAGTAAAGAAAAGCGCTTACGGATTCCACACATGATGGTCTTGTTCCTATTGAAACCGTATAGCCTACCACCGAGAACGGCTGATCGTGACGGAAATGGATCCACAAGGGGAATATTTGTCAGATTATCTGTCCGGTTTCACGCGCAAAAGCATGTGCTTGCCTGACGCAAGTCCACAGGTAAGTGCTGCAAACACACCCTCTTTCCGAGCTTCCTACCCACAAATGTGATTGACGGGACACCCAGGGCGACGTAACCAGCGCCGAGGAGTAAGAAGGACATACCTTAATGACCCGAGCCTCTGCGTCCAGAGGTAGCTCGTATTCCTTTGCTGAATTCAGATGGTTCATGTTGAGTTTTACCAAATTACACTCTCATGAACCAGCGCGTCTCAACCGAACCAGCTCATTTTATCACGTGCTTATCGCGTCTTTGGTGATATCCAACCCATCAGTGCCCTGATCTTCCTTTACCTTAGTTTCGGCGCATTAGGAAGGCTATGTCAGCACGAAACAAGAAAAGCTTACAAAACCTTCAGCAAACTTATGATAGGATTATGGGTGCATTCAAGAATTCGTAATTTACCTTCATGCCGTTAACACTCCCATAACGTTCAGACCTCCTTGCGGAGATCAAACCCCACCTCCGTGGTAGTGATATTCCAAATCAGCCCTTACTGGTCCAGAATCTCCATCAGATTGCTTCTCTGGCAGAGAGTTTTTCAGAACAGCGCCCGAGGTCCAGCAACAATTGGAGTCATCTCGCTGACAACCTGGATCAGGAAGGTAGTGAACCTCCACAATATCTTGCTGAGTTTTATTTACTCCACGACGACCTCTTATCCACCAGGAGTTGATCTGTGGAATATATCTGGGCTTATCTGCCTAATCCCAGCTGACAGCTTGGTTTTTGTTGGTGCGAGTAAGCATATAGTTACTGCCCAAGGTATTCCATCTGGACATTGAAGATGTCCGTTTCGTCATACAGTCAGACTTGCGGCGTTTCGTCTCATAGAAGCGGGACTAGAGCTCAAGCCAAGTATTGAGAGTAGGTGCCACCCGAGAAACTGGTGTCTGAATGATCGCGAATCTCGCTCTAGCTCTTGTACACCTCTTACGCATCGCCAGCAAGACAGGGAACACCCTCTCAGGTATGTTCATGATAATCACTTCCCATGTATGAAAATCAGGGGTGGACAATCCAAATGCAGAAATTAAAAAGAACGATGTGGCAGCTACCGTCTTGACGGCAGCAGCCAAGGTTGGCATCTATCCCTTTGTTTTCCCGAGGTTGTCAACGCATTTGTTCGCAGTATGAAGAGATGTTAAGGAGTTTGGATGATTCGGATAAAGTAAATCAGCAATCTGTTGCATGTGCTACGATTGTATACTTTTCCAGCAGAATGGAAGCAGTAAGTACAAGCTTAGATTGTTGGACTACTGTTGATGGACTACTGCGCTGTTTTTTTCGGTTCAGGCGTGGAAGGAAGGAAATTATGCCGTGGCCGAGTATGCGTCGCATATGATCATGAGTAAAGATTTATTTCGATTTGGCTGGGCCCTTCTTATCCACATCGTTCAGATGATGATCAGCGCCTCACCGTTCTACCTCCTCACGATGTAAGCATGTCCGAAATTAACCTGAGCAAATACGATAACTGAATAGTTCCCTACTTGTCTAGAAAAAGCTATTAATCTATAAACTCTTTCAGATCGGGAAGTCGTTCCTTCAGGACAAGGGAGACTCCAGCGCATCGAACCCATCAACTGCAATAGACTGGTTACGGAATGCCTTCAAACTGGTCGAGCAGCTTGAAGAAGGAACAATGCCTGGCACACAAAAATTAAGAGTATGTTCAGGAAGCTCAGTGTCCGTAGCTGCCCACATTCATACTCGTATCTTCAGATATCTCTGCTGAGGACAATGGGTCCGTTGATGTTTCGATGGAGTATCATTCATCTGACTATCTTGTTCTTACCAAAACAGCTAGAGCTTACTTTTTAGATGGGGCGTACGATCGCGCCGAAGCAACACTAGATGAAGTTATTCCATCCATAGATTCACAAGATCAAGTGAGCTCCTTCTGACAACTTGGTTCGGGATAAAATTATTCATTACCCAGGGATCTCCCGAGCACCAAGACCTCCGATGGCTGAAATTGGCTATCCTGAAGAGAAGGGGTGTAGGAGTGAATGACCTCTTCGAGGGTGAATCCCCTTTCTGCTATCAAGCTGTTTGCTGCTATTGACACTTGGATTTAAGTGTTCAAAACATTAGTCAATCATATGGAAATGTCAGAAGCAGATATCACGGAGTCAGTCAATCTAAGGAAATAACTGGTCCGTGGCTCAAGTTTCCTCGCTTAGCATCCTCCAAGAACTGAAAACTCTCACCGTCTTGTGAGTCATGTCATGAACTGGGACACAGTGCTTGCTTCTACGATTATGATTGTCCGACTTTAGCACACTAGTCACCTCTGTCAAACAACACTGCCTGCAGCGAGCTCTACAACTACATGGAACAGGCTCGGACAGCATTGACCGTTTGCTCCTGTCTCTGATTTTTCACTGCGCCAAAGATGATGACCATACTCGTGGAATCAAGACGCTAGAAGCGGCATTCACATGTGTGTCACTTAGTTGCAAGACTTTGTTCTTGTACTACAACTTTGATACGACACAGCCGTACTCGAAGCCGATGTGGAACTCAGGAGTGTACCTGCAACAGCGTGTCTTACAGTACGTACTCTGATCGGCATGGAAATACTTGACTACGCATATGATTCTGTTCTCTCATGGTGGCAGTTGATCTGGCAACGTGGTGACCGTCATTATCAGGCGAAAAAATGGACAGAGGCCGCAGATTGGTACCTCGCGGGTACCCATCAACTGTTCAAGGAGAAATCATCCATGACTTGTTCTAAATGTTATCGGAAAGCTGCTATATGTTATCTAGAGAAAAAAGAATATAATAAAGCGTCGACGGTGATCCGCCGTTGCCCTACGAACGAAGCAGCAACATGTTATGTCATGTTCCTTATCGCTATTCATCAAGGTCAGTTGCTTTCTTCCCCTGATTAGCCTTAAATGACTTGAATGTATCCCACAGGGTTGGAAGATGAGGGTTAGCAATACCCACGTTCCTTTCAAGATATGCTACTGAATCATCCGCCTCATAGCCATCATGAACATCAGGGCCATGCAAAAAGCATCAGACTTCGACCGGAAGATGCTCCTTTTGGCCACGCAACTCTCTCACAAATTGGCCATGAAACCGGTCTTCCTTTCTGCTCTAGAGTCTCTTTTGATCACTTTGAAGACTAGAGCGAGCAATGACGCGATCGTGGAAGCTATGACACTTGTTCGTTGTATTATCAAGATAGCGATGAAACTCCTCTCGGAACCTTTGGCCAATAGGTCCTCTTTATAGTCTGTCACCCTATCTGCGCTAACTTTACCATGCACCAGGCCCATTCTGATGGACACAGTTCTAAATCACTTTCGGACAGGCATGTATCATTCGAAGTTTATGTTTTGAAGTGCTGACTGATAATACTGTTACTCAGCCAAGCGCCTCACAGAAGCAGCGGTATCCCAGCAGACTTTCCAGTTGATCATGAAAGATGTCTCCTGGCTTTGGCGGGTGTCGTATAACTACGCCGTTCAAGGATGCTCAGAGTGGGATGGTTGTGAAGAACAAATTGCAGAGCTGTTTGACATCTCACGTGAAGTAAGTGCGATTGCAAGAGACAAAACTGAGCCCATGAACAATTATGAGCATCTAGCTACTGGAAGCTTATTGTAACGCCTCGCCTGTGGACATGAACCCTGAGGCTGCGCTATACATTGTGAATTCTTCCTTTGCCGCAGTATCTGCTCGAGGTATCTCAGTTCCACATGACTCTCGCCCTATATGTCCTGACCTAATTATTACACCTTCTTCTGCTAGTATTCTCATTCCGTGCGACCATTGCATCAGACGGATCGGTTGATGTGCGATAAACAGGCCAAGTCTGATAGTAATCCATCTCTTACTTTTGTTTCGGTTAGCGGGAAAAATTGCGCGCCATTGCGTCGGAAATCAATACGTCCAAGAATAAATTAGCTGAAATTATCAATGGGAATGATTTAGGAGGAGATGCTGATACTGCCCACGTCCAGTACCTCGTCCACACGCTTCGAATCTTTGAGACGGAATTTCTGGTCCAATTGAGAGAATGGCATGAGGTTTCGGCGATTATCGAGGTATCTGGGTGTTCTTCAT
>Ga0153942_1000263_pt1 | contig 19673 bp, 21 predicted proteins | sample TSNJ026MetaG_FD_104731 | JGI IMG/M metagenome (GOLD analysis project Ga0153942, IMG submission 104731) | Attine ant fungus gardens microbial communities from New Jersey, USA - TSNJ026 MetaG | ecosystem: Host-associated > Fungi > Mycelium > Unclassified | place: USA: New Jersey, Brendan T. Byrne... | reverse complement strand
TGTTGTTCACAGTGGTGAGGTTGTCTTCCCTGGTTGTAGTGTTTGTACCTGGTGAAAAGCACACTACAAGACAAGTTGGGTCATGTGCTCTGTTTGGATTAAAGGTTTTGGGGTTCTAGAAGGCTGGTGGCCCATTTGGTGTAAACGAATTCTTGGGTGCATTATTGGCTGCCTGGGCGTAAGATTTGGTCAATAGATGGGATGTGTATTTGCTGGCTTCCAGGTCTTCTGTTGGTTCTCTGTGGTTTGAGGTGACTTTCTTAGGTTCGTTTACTTGTTCGCTTAGCTAGGGTCTCTAGTATTTGCTTATCTGATTGGGTCTCTTTGTGGGGGGAGTTGGTTGGGAGTTTCCCTGTGATAATGTTCAGTAGATCAGACACTTCGTCTATGATGAGGGGTTCTGCAATAGAATGGGTTTTTGTCAGCATTAATATATTTCAGGCAGTTACTTTGGCCTCTGATATACTGCTGAGGAGGAGAGTTCTCAGTGATGTGAGCGTGTCCATTGGTTGGGAGGCGGGGTGTGGTGTTCCACTCTGGTGATCAGGTGTGGGAGTGTTAGGTTGACCAAAAAATTCATCCTCATCCATCTCATTGGCCCAATTTTTGGAACGGTGTTCATGTCTGAGACGTTTTGAGTTTCTCTTTGAGGTGAATAGTGGTGAGTCGTCTGGGTCTTCATGGGTGTTGCTCCTGAGCACAGGGGGGACTGGGTGGTGTGCTAGTGGGCTTAGTAAAGGTATTGGGGTTCTGATTCCTGGGGGTCCAGGTATATTATGTAGGTTTTTTCTGCTGGATGTATCCCCAGCGTTAAACACGTCCATATCCTCGCGTGTGAACTTTTTGCGTTGGTGATGGTTCGTGTGAGAGAAGTGAACGTGTCAACCGTGTGGATGTAGATCTTCCTGAGGTGGCTTGTGTGTGACGTTTGTCATACCAGGTGGTAGCCTTTCGAGAATCATTCTGTGCAGAATGGGCCGTCCCTTCGGCATTTATACTTGCCGAAAGTCAATCTCCGAGAATTCTTTCCTCATGTCTCTCCGGGTGGCTTGAAAGTTGATTCGCTGGAAATGACACAGACAGACGACAGTTACGAGCACAGTCATGCGATATGCAATTGAAATTTGGTGTCAGTCGTCACTTCGCTATGTGTTATTTCCCGACACGACGCATTCACGACGCATTCACGACAGCTTCGATTCCCCTCAATCAGTTCAGCCCTGACTTCCTGACGCATGAGTACTTTTTGAAGACTGAGATTTTCTCTTCCCTGACCCTCAGGACTGTCTCTCGCATGAGTGTTTTTGGTCGCAAACGATCCCAGGAATTTGTCAAGTGACACTTCCTTGAAGGGTAGCGGCTTCTCAGCGGAGCAGATGGAGCATGTTTTGTACCCGCGACCCAGGCGTTTATCAGGCTTCTATGGTTTACTACGCAATCAAATCTATTTCAGGCGAGGTATGACACGTTCTCTCTGTCATTGTACGGAGAATTGTCGCTTGAACGGACTTTGCGGAGCCTTCACTAGTAGCGAGAAAGACCCGACCGCGTATTTATGTAAAGCAGATAGAGATAGGATATCTCGATTTTTTACAATGAAGCTTGCTGCTAGTTTGGTTACACTAGCCATCTCTTTCTCGGGGGTAGTCGCAGTTGTCCCAGTGTGGGGGCAATGTGGAGGAACTGGTTGGACAGGAGAGACAGGTCAACTAACGTCTTTCCCGTCTTGTCTTCATCTAGTGTTTACTTCATTTCACAGAATGTATAGCCGGATCTACCTGTGTCTACCAGAATGACTTTTATTCGCAGTGCCTTCCTGAGGCAGTATCCTCTACTAGTGCTCCATCAACTACAAATTCTGCATCGAGTGCTCCGTCAACCACAAGTTCTGGTCCAACATCGAGTGCTCCATCTCCCATAGAGACGGGATTTGTCAAGACATCTGGAACAGGCTTCACTCTGAATGGAAAAATATATACGGTCGTCGGGTTTGTCGAGATATTCTTCCATTTACGGTCCTGTATTAACAGTTAGCTTTCACTGCCAGTGGCAACTCATATTGGATGGGTTTGACTGGGCTCAGCACCACTTCCATGAATCAAGCGTTTGCAGATATTGCTAACGCTGGCGGTACGACCGTTCGAACATGGTATGCCCAGCTCTTCAAGCTATACGCTTAACGAGAGTTGATTGCGGCGTCAGGGGTTTCAACGAGGTAACTTCCCCCAATGGTGATTACTACCAGTCCTGGGTTGGGAGTCAGCCAACCATTAATACCGGTGCAACTGGCCTCCAAAATTTCGGTCTGTTAAACTGGATCCTGGCCTTGGTCGTGTCTGACGAAACGCAGATAATGTGGTTGCTGCTGCGAAGGCAAACGGAATCCGCCTAATTGTAGCATTGTGCGTATTCTTTTCTGTGACCTTGATACTTGTTGATTCATCTCAATTTCATAGGACGAACAACTGGTAAGACACGGTCGGTCAATTAAATGAATATCTACGGTTGAATCATGGGTTCTTTTAGGGCAGACTATGGCGGTATGGACGTTTATGTCAACCAGATTGTTGGCAACGGCCAACCCCATGATCTCTTTTACACTAACACTGATGTGAAAGTTGGTTTAAATAACCTTATGACGAAAATTCCCAGGAGCTGAAGCCAGTATCTGATAGAATGCATTCAAGAATTACGTGAAGACCTTTGTAGGTCGATATGTGAACGAACCTGGCATTCTTGCCTGGGAACTAGCGAACGAGCCGAGATGCAGAGGGTCCACTGGGTAAGCTAGCTCACTAATTGCCTAGCACAAGACGCCTTATGTCTTGAAGTACTACTTCGGGAAGCTGTACCACGACCACGATCACGAACTGGGTGCAAGAGATGTCGGCGTACATCAAGTCTCTGGATAGCAACCATCTTGTGGCCATCGGTGACGAGGGTTTCTATAATCAGCCCAGTGCACCCACCTACCCATATCAGTGAGACATCTTTCATCCGTGTTTTTACGAGGTGACCTTAAGATTACCAGGGGGAGTGAGGGGGTTGATTTTGATGCTAACCTGGTTATCTCTTCAATCGACTTTGGCACTTTCCACGTGAGTCATAGGTTTTGGAAAATCTGCTTCTGTGGTCATATACTGTTACTGTAGTCGTATCCAACATCATGGGGTCAAGGTGGTAACGAAACAGCTTGGGGAGCTCAGTGGATCACTGATCATGCTGCAAGTATGAAAGCAGCGAACAAACCTGTCATTCTCGAAGAATTCGGCGTCACATTTGATCAAGTAACAACTTATACCACCTGGTTCAACCAAATTGTCTCGTCGGGACTGACTGGTGATCTAATTTGGTGAATTTTTGAATGATTTTGAGGAAGGCAAGACTAACTTTCCATCTACATCAGGCAATCCGGATCCCATCTCTCCAGGTTAGTATTCAGTTGAAGTTCTATTTGACTCTGTTGGGCTGACGGCTTTGAAAAAAGCGGTGATACCCCTAACGATGGTTATGCCGTCTATCCAGATGGTTCAGTGTACCCCGTCTTGACTTCACATGCTGCAGCAATGAAGAACAGGAATTAGATGATCTCCGAGATTTCGAACCTGAGATGTTCTTCTGTACTTCTTAAATCATCTGCTTCAATAAATTGAATGGAAGAAATTCTCGGATTATTGGCCAGCCATGCCTGTCACTTGAAGTCAAAAAATTTCGTTCACGACTTGGTGCTGCGGAAGGCTGTGTTATTCATACAATGGTATCATAGATTGAGATTTCTTTTCTTCGCATGCTAATTTCGCGATACTTTTTTATGTTAGCTCATGGCTCCCTACCGGCATTCACATCCATTCTCTTCTGGAAAGTTTCTCATCACTTTCTTCATGGCAGAAGTAGAGGGGAATCCGACCAGTTAAAGAAGGGGATAACAATTTTGAAGATGAACAATTGGTCGAAGCCTATGTCCTCAAGAGATGCCTGATTGTTTCCCATCGTCTGCATCTCTTTTCAATATAATTACAGCTATTCTCGTGTAACTCAATTCCAGTCTGCTGTTCTGCTTGGATTTTACGTCATTGTGAAGTATTCTGTTGCTTCAAAATCTGCGGTTTTCAACACCTTTCATCCGATGATTAGCCGGAGAACAACGTTGGAGACCCTTTTATGTATTCAAACTCATTGCTCAAAGGAACAAAGAAGGTTGGAGTCATGCTGGCCTTCGGATGATTCAAAACATTCGAGGTGTACTTGGAGAGATATTTTTATCTCTCTTGGAGAACGCTTGTGATTATATTATTGCCTCTCGCATTCGTACCCTCTTTACTTTAAAAGTTTGATGCAGGGTCTGCAAGGTCGCCAACGTTAATTCTGATCACGAACATTCGTGGCTTCTCATCTTGTCGCAATTTTTCGGTTGCCTTCTATCTGGTGGGTGTTTGGAACTGAAGACCATGGTAGGTTGCATCATCTTTGTCAGTTGGGCCCACTGACGCCTTCTAGAATAGATGCAACGTCTCTTAATGTACCAATGAAACTTTTCTGGCTGGGGTCCCTGTTTGTGGCAGGAGGACGGAAATTATACCGTGCTTGGACTTGCTGACATTGTGATACCTGGAGCATTCATTGCCCTAGCTTTGCGTTATGATTACTATCGTCGCCGGTCTTCCTAAAGTCCCCGTCCAACAGTGGGTGCAATTTTCCGAATCATATTTCCATGCAAGAGTAGCCGCCTATATTTTTTAATAGCAATTCCGTACCAGATTGAGGCTGTTGAAGACATTTTAAATGCGAATGTCGTAAAAGCACAGCCCATTCGGAAGAATCCTGAAGCTAAGTACCCCCTGTGATATTTTAACGAGGTTTGGATTATTCAAACATTTTGACTGCACGTCGATGTGGTTTTCAGATGGAAAAAAAAGTCCACGAGAGCGCGTCTATTTACAATTGACCCTGAATCATATCAGTTTCTCACCATATATATCAATCATGAGCGTTTCCTCATGATTCAGGATTAATGAAAGACGAAGAGGCCGTGAGGTTGACTATGTAACCTGCCAGATGATCTAGCCATCCTCATGTTGCGTTGATGTCGCACGCATTGAAATGCCCGGCCGCATGCAGATTAGTCCACAGGGATGATTAGAGTTGTGGAGGAGGCCGCGACTAGGAAGTGGTGATCTGAAGCCTTCCAAGAGTACTTTTACAGTGCGTATCACAGGCCTTGTAAACAACCAAAATAAACGCCTTCGAGAGGATTATCATGTTTTGGGCGCTTCTTATATACGTATTCACACGCGCATCGGTAGGGGGATTTCCACGCCTCTTATGGTGTGGACAAGTAAACCTCTTGGGAAGTAAGCTTTCAGGTGTCATGCCAGCCGTTCTGGGGTGGCACTCCAAGACGCCACCCTTCTTCTACTGAACACGGAAAGACGTACTCAGATACTTATCAGGAGCAACAATGTATTGATTGAATGCCCTACGATCACCGTTAATTTTGATGAGACGAGTTGAAGACTGAAGAACCAGATTCAGGATCGAGGGGCTCTGGGCATAGGGTCATTGGAGTCGTGGATATAATGGAAAATTGTGCGAGAGAAATAAAGTCCCCCAGACGTCATCTATCCAGTAATTGGCTCAGTTTCATGTCCAAACTCGGCAGGCACCAACGTTTAAACGAGCAGTCACTTGTTTTACAAATATCACTTTATAAAAAGAGACGGAGTTTCTCACAGGCTCGTAACGGGCCAAGATGGGATATTTCAAGCTGGGTGTCGGAGGATCGGCCCTGGCTAACAGTGGTACACCAGTCACCCAACGCAAAAAATTGATGATACCTCGATGATGACATGTGTGAGGAGTCTTGGATGGCGGATTTTGCAGAGAAGAATGCTAGGCAGCTGATTGCCTTGATGGGTGCCATGGCGATGAATGGGACGGGACGACCACCAGGGGCGGACAGACGTCGTGCGTTGGGATTCGACAACGCCGTTCTTAGGTGGAGAAATTGGGTTGAGTTCGGGGCCGTTGTAGCGAGGATCGTTACCTGCATTGCATCATTGACAAACTGTCAACAGCCCTTTCGTGCATGGGGCTGGCTCAAAGCAAAAGCTGTCCGAGAGGGATTGTGATTTCTCGGGATGGCAAGTATCGGAGAAAGCCGGGAAGGGTGGCTGTAGACATGTCGATATGTTGACGAGTATCTGAAATTTGAATTGAATCCTTGTGACTCGGATTGGATAGAATCGTGGGAGAGTAGTCGGGGTCTTGGTCCGCTACGGACCGAAATGCGGCTAGCAAAACTCTTCTTATCAGTCATTTTTTCGTTCCAAATCCCATCCAGGTAGTCATTTTGTCAGTGCAGCCTTCTTACAGTCCGACTCCCTCTTCTTGCCCACGCGCACATTCTCCCATTTGTGCTTGGATTTCTGGTTTCCTATGGAGAGGTCTTCATCCAATATCAGGGGATCTGATGTTCCTTCGTCTGGCTGGCCTTCTGTAAGACCTTTTCCCCTTCCCAGTCCATCTTCTCTATCAGAGCTCAGCCCTCATGTTTTCTCTATACACTCTGCGTCTTCCTCTTGGTCTCAGGCTGCTTCTCGTATCCCACACTCTAGTCAACCTAACTCCACCCCTCGCAAGCCAGCTATCGACAATTCCAATATCAATGTCAACCTTCGACAGTTCAGCGACTGGGCATCTGTCTTTTCGGCCCCACTAGACCCCTCTCTATTTGCCACTCTGGCTGCCAGCGGAGTTCTCGGCCAACTCCCACCTTTTCCCGAAGCCACTCTGTCCAGCTTACCTTCCTCCAGTTTTATTCCTCCGCATAGCACTTCGTCGTCGTCGTCTCCCACTATTTCTCTCTCCCCTCAACAGGACATTTCAGATTCTTGGATCCAGCCTTCTACCGCTTTCAGCTATAAACCACCTCTGCTTACATCCAACCCTTCTCTCCCACGCTCAAACACCTCTTTTGTCCCACACCTTCAGATGCCCAAGGACAAATTTTCTCCTTGTCAGTTTTTCGGGTCAGTCCTTATACAGCCATCGTTGACATTATGTCTTCTTCAGCCAATGGCACAGCCTCATCCCTGCGTTCTCCTCCTAACAATGCTGCTCGGTCATCCGACCCCGCCAACGTCGCTCGTGACAATCTTGTTCGTCGATTTGATAAATCTACTTCTTCGAAACTTCCTCATCCCTTAATCCAACCAATTCAGTATAATCCTATCTTGCATTCAGGTGAGCGTTCGAATATCGGCTTGCCCCCATCGCTCTCGATGTCCTCCGCATCCGCGACTATTACCCAACCGAGGGGTTTCCGTACTTCGAACGACAGCTCAGCTCCTCTTCTGTCAACAGAAACATCACATACTGCGCGATCTCCTGTTCCTTCTACCTCTGCTACGACCGATTCAAAGTCTAGCTTGCTTAGTAAGATTTTCACGGATGAGCTCTTCACTTCCCGTAGATCAACTGTGTCTCCACGAGTGAGCAGCCCGTTCACTTCTCCTCGTGTGTTTGGCTCTCCTGCCCTCCAGCCTCAGTCGTTGGATGATGATGCAGATCTTGAGCAAATGGCAAGGGATGATCCACTTGCTACTCAAGTGTGGAGGATGTACGCCCGTCAGAAAGCAACGCTTCCACATGCCCAACGGATGGAGAATATCACATGGCGTATGATGGCATTGGCTCTCAAGAAGAAGAAAGGAGAGGAGGAAGCGAGGCAGAATTCGGAACTGACCAACGAGGATTTGGACATGCCTTCAGAGTCGGATGTGATGCCAGATCAACAAAGTAGTGATGTCACCTCCGAGATTAAGAATGACCTGGGCGAACGTGGGCGTCGAATTGACAAAGGCAAGGCCAAGGTGCGTGTCATTGGCTTCGACGGAACCAATCAGGATATCCCTGAAGAGGACGAGTGAGTCTTTCCTTCCTTCCACGAGTTTGAATTTGCTTACGTTAAACCTACCTCTCACTCTTTATCTCCCTAGTGTTGTAGCCATGGATTGGAGGGCAATGAGCCGGTCCAGGTCCCGGATATCGATGGATTGGAGACCTACAAGCCGCTCACGTTCACGGGTGGCTGATATACCTATGAATTTTGATCAGCCTGCCCTTCCTCATTCTCAGTCATTAGAAAATCAGTTCCCTTTTCCTATGTCAACATCAGGTTTCTTTGATGGTTTAAGAGAGGGTAATGCTCACAGCCGAGGGTTAGTCAGATCAGCCGCAAGCATATCCGTTCCCGGTCCATCTTCACTCTCCTCTGGCAGGCAGAGTCCTATTTTAGGTGGTTTGGCTTCTGGAAGCAACCCGCTACCATCCGTCATTGAGGATCCAGCAGACCATCTTTTAGGAGCTTTTGACCTTCCAACTGACAGCCGATATTCGCATTCAATACACCTGAATAATCTATCATCATTCGATGACTCATTTGTGCCTTCTTCTCTACCTGCCTTTGGGTTATATGACTTCCCTAAAACCTCCGGTCTGGATATGGGTAATGCGCCATCCCAGGAAACACGCAGTTTTCCTCGTCACGTTCGCAAAACAAGCTTCGATCACACAGTCAATCGGGAGATGATGATGCAAAATATAGGTGGTCGCCATCAAGTGAACGGGAAACCGCTTCCTCCACCAGAAAGCTCATTAGGCACAAAGCGACCTGCCGATAATGTTCACTTTGATAGTTTATTGCGAACTGATCCATCTAATTTGGATAGCAATATGATGCGACTGATTTCATTGGCTGGTGTCGCCGATCGTCCCGCAAACATCTCCCCGTTCGCCTCTTCGCAGTTCAATTTTGCTTACTCGGCCTATGAAGGCACGTGTGATTCTTCTTGCTTTCCGGATATATCTCATCTGTTAACGCAGATTTTTCTCTTCCGCTGGAAAATGTCGTCGATCGTGCAGGGCCTGAGAAGAGCAGTAGTCCTGCTACTTCTGGAGGGATGGGTCAGACCTATATGACGAGGGCAACAATGAACGAGAGCCTGTTGACTCAGCACACTGGACAGCGCGAATCGGGCCTGTCTGCGGCTGCGGCTGCGGCCTCTGCTGCATTGGCTGAAGAATATACCCAGCTGAATATGGCAAATCTGGTGGATTCTGGGTTGGACTATCACCATCTAATGGATCTGGGAGGTTTAGCATATCCCCCGGATAGTTCTCCATTTACCCATGTTGACCCGACGCAAATTATTAATTTCACAACGGGCATCAATTCAGGTGCATTGAGTCCCACCAGCGAATGGGCAAACAGAATAGGTAGGAGTACAGCTGCCAGTCCGGAGTCTTATAATGCTTCCAATGCATCTACCCCACCTTCTGCGGAGAGTCCTGGAACATCCGGAATCTGTGCAACCCCCAATCCTCGACCTCAAGGGTCAAGGCGAACTATAGATTCGACGAGGAAGTATGTGCCTTTGCGGCAAGGCGCTCAAGATGCTCAGCGAAGAAAGTCGATATCGACGGGTACCAATGTTGTGAACTCTCCAGACAGTGTTAGTGCAGATGGTAGTTCACCAGTTGCTACACCCGAAACGGGCACAAATGCTTCAAACGTGACTTCAAGTCAGGAGGAAACGAATGAGGTTGGAAATGCACGAAGCGGGAAGAATAAAGAAGACAGTGAACAAGCACTCATAATATGTTCTAACTGCCAGACGACGAACACGCCGTTATGGAGGAGGGATCCCGAAGGACAGCCGTTGTGTAAATTATTTCTGTTCACGCTGCCTTTGTCTGCTGACCCGTTGAATGTCAGGTAATGCTTGTGGCCTGTTTTTTGTGAGTAGATTATTGGAGTGACTTTTTGGAAAGTGGTTTACAAGTACCAAACGTAGAAACTCCATGGTGTCGTTCGACCTCTTTCACTGAAGACCGATGTCATCAAGAAACGGTATGTTGAACACAGATCACGAGGACATTTGATTCAATCAATGTTTCTTTTAAGGAACCGCGCTTCTGGTAGCTCCAGCAATGGCTTGCGCAAAGGAGGAGCACTACCCAAAATTGCGTCCTCAACATCACGACCTCGGTCGCAGTCGAATTCCGTGTCATCGAGTACCGCCAGGGGTGGGGCACTATCTACTGGTACTGCACGTGTCAGTGTAACGCAGGCAGCAGCGGGTGGAGGTGGAGTTGGGGGGTCTAGTAATATTGCTATGAAGCGACAGAGACGGACATCTGGAGTGGCAAACACGACCGCGTGATGATGTTTTTTTTCTGCTGACCGGTCTCGTGTACCATATGGCGTATCACATGATCTTTTACCTTTTGGATACTGGCTGCTTTTTTTTGCTTTATTAGAGTTAAATTATTTGATTGTTTCTACGGATGAGAAGAAGAAAATAATGATAATCGGTAATGGTGTGGGTAACCGTCGCCAGTTTCCTTGACGAGCTCAGGATTTGTTATAACATCAGTTTGGCGCGTGTCTTCACCGGCGAATTCTGTCTCATCTGCTATCTGCTAACCATTTTTCCGGGCTATTCGCTTGATTGGATCCCACACTGGCGGCCAAATTTCAAAATGCAGGCGCCACCCCAGGCACACCCTCTACTACTTCTTCCTCTCACCTCCTCCTCCAGCCCGTCGTCTCTAATGATCCCCGGAATCGACGCTTGCAACGTAGCACTTCTCGAACAGATCTAGATTTTGAGCAGGCTTTGCAAGCAGAGGGCACAGTTTTGCTGAGGGAAGGTGTAGACATCAGCACTCTTGGGCTAGATTCAAGTCCACCACTCACCGCTAAAAGCTATAATTCATCCTTTAGTCCTGTTCCCAGTCCCGTTGGTCCAAGGGCTAGGATGACTAACCGGAGCACGACACCAATGAAGCCCCGCCAGCCTGGTACACCCATTATTGTCCCTCCTACACCAACTCTAGTTTCCGATGCAACTATACCTGGTCAATCTTCCTCCAGCACCCCTGAAACCACGTTTTCGACATCATCGCCTCGCCCTCAAAACCAAAATGATATATTGCATGATCCTACTGAAGACGATACTGAACGACAAACCAACAGAAGATCCCTTTATCGATCTCCTGGAACATCTAGTAGTCCAGATCTGACGACGTTGTTACGCAAGGCTAAAGAGAGGGGTGGTGTTATCAGTAGTCAACAATACAGAAACTTCAAGGAAAGAGAGAGGAAGAGACAGGATACCACACCTCCGCTTCCATCTCTTGTTAGACCTTCTACCGCGAATGTTCCAACTGTCACCAGAAGGCAAAGATCAACAACAGGTGTGGGTCCCAGCCAACCAATCTCAGCCACTCTGCCGAAAGGACTCGATGAAAAGAAAGGTGATCGGATGCTCGCAAGTCCCTACCCGAAAGAATCAGGATCGCTCAAGGTTAGTGTGATGCTTCTATTCTTGAAGAAGATTGAAGTTAATTGTTATTAAGCCACCGAAAACTTCAATGCGCGCTCTTTGGAGCAAGGTGACAGGTACGAACACTACAAGAGAACGCTTGGTAGGTGGCCATTTTTCTTTCTATCTGACGTGACATTCATCGTCTTCTCTTCCGTACTCACAGAGGACAGCCCGAGGTCTTGACACACCCTCTTCGTCTTCACTTTCTGAAGCTTTCACACCATCATCAGTTCCCTCAATGCCTCTCCAACACCGCTCACCTGTTACAGAGCCGCCTGAAACTCAGGACTCTCCTCGAACAGAGACGAAAAAATCCCTGACACCAATTTTGCCCGATCCTACACGAGAAAGTAGTGATACTGACGTGTCAATAGTTGTTGTTGACAAGGCTGGGTTCGTGCAGGAACCTTTACCGGATTCCAGGATTACGACAACTGCTCAAGGCACCTTGACCCCCAAGCGGAGGAGCATGAGTGTAGGTGACGCGGATTCAAAAAAGGCACCTGCTCCTTCAGCGAAGAACTCTCTTCCTGTAACGCTTTCACCACGGAAGTTTGAGAATTCTGGGAAAGAGGGATCCGAAGATACGACACTTCGCAATGTCCTTGACCAGTTCAGTCTATTCCAACTCGGGTCGTCTTCTGGTGCGATATTGGATTTGCAAGATCCCTTGGCTCCTGCACGACAGTCAGCATCTCGTAAAAAGACTGACGAGAGTACGACGCCGAATGTCATTTCTCGGGAAGAAATTGGAAAGAAGCAACACAAAGAGTTGAATCCAGCTGTCGTACCACCCCGCAACGCTTCCTTACGGCCTAATCGTGCTTCTGGTAGTTCAAGCGTAAATAGCCCTGGTAACACAACGCTTAGTGCTGGGTCGCCTCAACCTCGTGGGGGACTTGATGGATCCGGAAGTTTGCGAGATACGAATAGACTTCATCCCCTGCATCGTTCAACCGCGTCCAACTCCGAACCTTCCCTTCTCCCTGTCATTGATGATGCCCGCATGTGTACGTTGAGCATTGCTTCCTAAAAACATCTGGATTTGCACTCGCTGACGGTATACTTCCAGTATCACAACGGAGACGCAGTTCCCAACAAGACTTATCTGTCAACGATCTGGCGTTATCACGATTGCCATCATCCAGCCACTCATCAAACATCGATGATAGTGAAATGGAAGAGCAAGGCAAGGAGCTTGCCAGAAAATGTTGGGATGAAGACGAGGAATTCCTTGCTAAAGATAAGATTGCAGAATGGTTAGGAAAGCAGTCAGTATTTGTAGTTTGATCATTCTTTCGCCTCTAGGCTGACTGTCTGGAAAATAATAGCGGTCGAATCAATCAGGTCACTTTGCAGTATTACATGGAAAGGTTTGACTTCTCAGGCTTTCGACTAGATGTCGCATTCAGGTGTGGTCCAACTCTTGTTGATATGAAATGATGTATTCATCTTCGGCCCAGAAAGTTATGCTCCAAGCTTTTCCTGAAGGGCGAAACGCAACAAGTGGACCGTATTCTGGAGGAATTTAGCAAGAGATATTGGAGTTGCAACCCTGGAGGGGTGTATGGTAGCGCTAGTCAGTGTTCAAATCTACTATTGACTCAATGCTCACCCTTTCCCACTAGACATTGTCCATGCAGTCGCATATTCTCTGCTTCTGCTCAACACAGATCTCCATGTTGCCGATCTTAGTTCCAGAATGTCTCGTGGGCAGTTTGTCAAAAATACTATGACTGCAATACAGATGCAAATTCGACCGCATCCAGCTAGCGTCTCTTCCGATCTAACATATGACGATTGTTCTAGCAGTGTTCGTAGCCCGAGTTTCGAGGGTGCAGAACAGCTTCCTCGATCGAAACAAAGTGATAGCGGTCATAGTTGGAACAGTGTGTCAAAGGATATTTATCCGCGAGCCCCAAGCTCTATGACACAGCATGTCAACAGCAGTACGCCTTCTGTTCAAGTGTCAGTGTCCAGTCATGATCAACGTCCTACGCCTTTTCATACATACAACCGGGAATGGGAAGAGGAGATGGGGATTTTATTGAAGGTAATTCTATATTTAGTTGTAGTTTTTCCATTCAGAATTGATGGTGCTGAATACGGAGTGTTAGGAAATGTATAGCGCTATCAAGAGCGAACAGATCCTTCAGCCCCTCGATGTTGGTCGTTCCTCTACATCCTCGCTGAAGGCTGGAGGGGCAATGATGCGCAATAAAAGTTTCAGATCTAACCAAAATCTGAAACGTGGAAGCATCCGTGGGTTGTCTTTCCTTGCCGCTCAGGCTGGCATCACTCCGTACAGTAGTAATAACAATTTAGACGGTCGCGCAAGTCCAGCGCCTAGTTTCGCTACCTCTGAGGTCTGCCCTTCTCTCGAGTCTCTGCGGCCAAGCTGAAAGTTTTTTTTATCAACACAGACTTTATATGGCCCCGCGCCAGCGTTCCTTACTCCCACACTCGGTTTTGCCCATAACCTCTCGCATACTATCATACGCGAGGCACAGGAGGACGATGATCATAGTGTCAAAAGTGACGCTTCAGACTCAACAACAACCAGCATATCAGATGAAGAGCTGGCCTTACTTGGAGCACCTTGGGCCAAGGAAGGGATGCTCTGTCGGAAACACTTCACTGATGCAGGAGGAAAACGCGCCAAGGATAAATCATGGATGGATGTTTTCGTCGTCATTCAGAAAGGCGAACTCAGCATGTTTATCTTCGGCAACAACTCTGTGGGGAACACCGGAGCAGTTGGGGGTGGGAACTGGCTTGTAAGTAAGATCTCTTGATTAATTAACCCAGATACCATAATAGCACTCAAGGCAAATGCGAATTCTGTTGGGGCCCTTCATCTGGCCCATTCTTTGGCTCATGCGCTGCCACCCCCTGGTTATGATCGTAATCGACCTTATTGTATGGTCTTGTCGTTGCCGAACGGCGAAGTCTTTTTCTTTCAAGCCGGCACAGAAGAGCTGGTCAATGAATGGGTCTCGACTTGTAACTACTGGGCCGCGAGGGTCAGTAAGGAGCCCTTGGCTGGAGGTGTCTCAAACATGGAGTACGGCTGGAACAGAGTAGCGGATCCCTTCGTACAAGGCCGTGCGACTTCTTACAATGATACACGAGATTCTACTGATACTGCCGATGCTATGAGTATACGGAGTGGCCGGAGTACAAGGAGTTCACGATATAAGCTTACCTGGAGGGATGGCGTCGCTACAGTTCGAGGGAGCAGCTCGCCCTATGTTGACAGGACCTTCATCGCGGACTGGAAGGAGCCATTTCCACCTGCAGTTTCAAGTAAACATGATGAGGAGACGCAACTGGAAGCTCTGAAAAAGCACGTGGCCTTCCTGAAAAAGGATCTGCAACAACATAATGACCTGAGAAATCCAATGATGAACCTGGTAAAGCATACTTTGCTTTTCCCAAACCCGTCAGCTAAAGTGAATATTTTAGTATCAACCCAAATCTCCAAATGCACTGAAGGCACAGACAAACTGGGAGAGGAAGTCGAAATATATTCTCAAGGAGACTGTCAAATACGAGTCATACATCGACTCTCTAATTGGAGCTATGTCTTTGCGACTCAAGAAACTGGGAGAAAAAGGTCCGTCGCCCACTCGTCCAGACCTTTCGATGTCTGTTGAAAATGTTTCGCATGAAGCTCTGGAACGTGCTCTAGACAGAGCCACTCCAACGGATGTAAAAGGCAAGTGCAAGGAACCGGAAACAGCAATGCATGAACAGACCCAATCGTCTATCCCTGGCTCAATGATGCCGGCTCAGCAGGCTGGACCTTCGAGCCGCCAAAGAGAGAAGAGCAGAGTCGATGAGGACAATGATGACGACTAGGTGACGATCTTTGTACATGCATCTGACTATTTCTTTTTCCTCCGAGTATTATTGTACATGTATTTTGGATATTCTTTGGTGGCTGGTGCGTGTTCATCGCGATGCCTGAATACCAGCCACCCTTGTTTCATATATTGAACGACGATATCATTCGTCTATATCTTAATACACTGTCTGTAATTGTTTATACTTAACACGAGTCCTTTGCTTCGAATTTAAAGAAAATAATAAATTTATGTACTGGTGCTCGACCGCAGCCGATGGGGTTTCCAACAAGGCACCCTAAGGTTTGCTTCTCGAGATAGTACTGAAAGGTGTGGGATCTTTGGAGCGACTTTGATGCGCCATAGACTGCGTGGTAGTTGAGTTCAGGTCATATCCACTGGAGTAGCCGGGAGAAAATCTGAGGGTCGACATGGGTAATTGAAGCGTATCCTCGCCGAGATCAAATAATTTGATGTTTCTATACACACGACAAGCCATGGACGCGCAAAGAGACACTGAAGGGAAGGCAAACATGTTTCGGAATACTGGAGGAATTGATGGAAGCACAAGAAGTATGAGGAGGATGATATATACTGATAGGTTGATCCTACCAAACTTTTTTTCAGGCAACAGTATGGATAAGAGGAAGAATTCTCTCTTACAGATAGTATTGTTGTCCCCCTTGCAAAATAGCCCTTGACAGTCTCGGAAGAGCTTTCCCTGAGACTATCGTATTCCAGGTCACATTGGCGTCAAGATTGCTATGCAGGGTGATAATCTTGTATGAAATTGCAAGAAAGACAAAGGTGTCAAAGACGAGCGGGAAGATCACGGAGGCCAACACATAAGGCTGAAGTTGCGAGTCGATGCAGTGCCTCGTGAATGGAATGTGTACAGCACGGACGCCAGTGGGTATGGTGAACTCTGAGCCCCAATCGAAGACCCAGAGGACAGTAGAAATTCTGTTAATCCATTGATTCCCTGCCCAGACTGCTTGCACACGACGGAGGAATAGGAAGGAAGATGATGAGATGGATAGAATGCAGCAGCAGCCAATTGCAATGAACATAGGATTGCAATTATCGAGCGGGCTAGCTAAGGGGGCTCTAAGCGTGAGTGCATATGGGCATCACAAGTGGTTCGGAGCACCTCACTCTTTGCGAAACAGGATAAGAAAACATAGAAAAAGGAGAAAAGCCTATTCGGTCTCAATGAACATTACTGTTTTATTTGGAGAGGTAGAGAGAGCAAACCTGGATGTCACGAAGCAGATGCTCACCGCACGAATGGATCTTTGTCTGCGGAGAATTCCGATATCATCTGGAATATAAATGAGGATATCCCATATTGTAGCCTGTAAGATTTACGTTTAGTCGCAAGCACTCTCTCCAACACACGATACTCACACCAAGCACAGCAATGTAGAGGTTACGAACTACTTCGAAATCAAAGGCTTCGGACGGGGACAAGTAACTAAGGTAGTTACTCGGGTTTGGTGTGGAGGCCATGATAAGTGGCTGAGTGCTGCAAAGGCAAGGCCCTCTATGGAACCTTTCAAAACTGAATAAACGGAAAAGTCAGTGTATTGTCATCCCAGAATCTCGGAAAAACTAGTTCTATGATTATGTAAAATGTGATGTTGGAAAATGGACAGATATGGCAAACATATCCGGATTACAGTTCAGGGCTCATTTAGATAGTGTATACACAAGAGCTTGGATCCTGTGTACTCACCATTCAAAGTTATTTTTGGAAGAGGAAGTATATCAGATAGAACCATGGTCAATCAGCTGTCAAATAGTCATCCGTATAGTCATCCGTGTGAACCTTTGGCAAACCTTTGTTATCCTGTGGCCAATACCATCTCATGGCTAAAGGATTTCTAGCAGTTCTTTCTGAGCCCGGCGAAGTCGACTTGGACGAATTCCACGGTGTGTCCTGCTACCACACTTCAAGTTTTTGACATTCAATCAGCCGCAGACTGGTACAATAACGAACACGTCCCCTTGCGTCTTAATCACATCCCTGAATTTCTCACGGGTGCTCGATACCAGGCAGCCGATGATAAAAAACCGGGCTGGATTGCATTATACGATACAGGCTCTCCGTCGATCTTTCAACATCCTTCTTATACTCGTCTTCGAGAAACCCGGAGTCCTCGGGAAGCAGCTCTTGTCAAGCGTCTCGATGTTCTAGATAGGCGCATGTACGAAGTAGTTTTGGAGACGGACATGAAAGCGGGGGGGTTGAGTACTGGGCTAGCCATGGGTAATCCAACGCAGTGGATTGTCACTCATGGGTTGGACATTGATCAAGAGCATTCTCACGGGGGTGCAGATGTTGTAAATGAGATCTGGCAAACTATCGTTGCGGAGGGAAATCGAGTGCCAAGCTTGCTCCGATCCCAATTGCTGAAATGTATAGAGAACTCAAAGTCAGGTGTCACTGTATCGTCTGACTCTGAGGCTCAGAGAGTCTCCAATTATTTTGTGTTGCATGGTACGCGCATCGTATTACTCTAATTCACGAAATTCAACACATGTTCGACAGAGATGAATGCTAGTTCTGACCTGAAGCCAATGATCGATGCAATGAGAATGTTGTCGGGGGAAAAGCACATGTTCAAAATCTCGGAGGAGAGAGGGTGGAAACTTTATCGTGCTTATCCCTCCATTGCCCAGGGCAATTTGCCGTGAAGACCTGGGCCTAGGTGTCGAAGTTGGGGATCAGATTTTCCTGAAGCTTGAATTTCAGACTGGTTTGGATTTTGCTACAAATGTTCATCAGAGAATAAAATGGCTATCATCGAAAGAATTCAAAATAAGACGCGACAAAGAAAAGTAAACAACAGCCGAGAATAGGAAAGTTTGGTAATGCATAGTAGATGATAGGAGATGCTTCTAGGGGCCAGTGCCTCATTGCAAATTGTAATAATCTTGGGTGGTGTGGGAAATCTAAGGGATTAATCCCTCAATCCCTTGTGATTTTACATCGCTGTGCAGGCGCTCCTTGAAGTGTTCTGCTCCCACAGCCTTGTTCTCACACTCGCTTCCCTTCAAGAAAAATGCCGGCATGCCTGTTAGCACTCCACCTGCTGCTCTATCTGCCAGCTGATCTGCAGCCCCAAATCATGTTGTTTCAACGCTGCTAGCAACATCCTCACTGAGACACAGCTGCCTCCAGTGGCAACTCCCAACTTCAACATCCAGCCTTCATCGACCATAGAACTGCAATGCACCGACAGCAATGATAATCGAACTGGGAAGAGTTGGATACCTTGCGGCAAACAAGTGACCGCACCCTGTACCTGTAATTTCATTGGCTCACCGTCATGGGGAGGGATTTGTCTGATTGAATGGGGAACATGGTGTCTTGATCTGCCACGACCCTGCCATTTGTGACACATGTCATGCTTCTTCTATCGTACATGCCTACATATACTGTCGGGCTTTTGCACGTAGCTCCGCTCTGTTGCCTCCTTGGCCTGTTCGTTGCTTATTGGATATAAATATTGAGATTTTCTCCATTAACACGTGACGGATCAGAAAGACTTCGGTTGTCTGTGACAGCGGGCTGACCTGTTTTCCTGACCACTTGTTTTTTTTCTGTGGTGGGATCATCGACATACTCTTATTCTGCCAACTATCCCTGTGTGCTCCCAAATCGCTCCCAAATTACCTCCATTTTTATCTATTTCAACTTGATTTGGTATACTCATGGCGGAGTATAAGCTGCTTCATCGGTTCATCCGTGCAATAGCTCGCTTGGCTTTTGAATCGTTCTTTATGGAGTTGAGGGTTATTGGAGGAGAGAATGTGCCCGAGACAGGACCAATCATCGTGTATGTTCCTTAGTTCCATCCTCTCTTCGTTGTGTTTAATTGTACACACACACAAGTTGTGCTACTCACCATAATATGGTACTTGACCCCGTTACTCTTTGTAGGTGTCTTTTCCTCGGTCGAAATTTGATTATGAATTGATCTATCATATATGCTAGCTGTCGGTTTCCCATTTCAACGTATACTGAATTACTGGACCAAAGGTATGTTTCTCACCTCACCTTTCCAGGACATTATCACGGTTACCAAATTCATCTACAGCAAGTCTTTTCGTTCACCCCGTAATGCGATGGATTCTCCTCTCTTCTGGAACCATCCCCGTGGACCGTAAATCTCAAGACCGTCGTGTACTGCTCCGAGGAACATTGGAAGCTCTGGCTAAAGGGGGTGCTGTCGCTTTGTTTCCCGAAGGTACGAGTTATACGGAGCCTAGAATTATGCAAGTCAAAGATGGTGCTGCCTGGGCGGCTTTGGAATATGCCAAATGGGCTCAGGAGAATCCCGGAAAAACAGTTGATGAAGAGATTCAGGTTATCCCCGTTGGAATTGTGTATACCAATAAATCCAAATATAGAAGCTCTGTGAGTTGATTGTGG
>Ga0153942_1000262_pt1 | contig 19690 bp, 26 predicted proteins | sample TSNJ026MetaG_FD_104731 | JGI IMG/M metagenome (GOLD analysis project Ga0153942, IMG submission 104731) | Attine ant fungus gardens microbial communities from New Jersey, USA - TSNJ026 MetaG | ecosystem: Host-associated > Fungi > Mycelium > Unclassified | place: USA: New Jersey, Brendan T. Byrne... | reverse complement strand
TGCAAAAATCCTATTGTGCTCAGCTGCGATGAGTCTACTCTAGGAGATCTGATGCTAAAAGAGCGCCTACAGCGAGGGAAAATGAAAAATGTGTCTGTGTGACCACGTCATGCCATAAATAAACTTTACCTGCTTGGTCCCATGCCTCGAGAACCCCGACAGCACATCTGCAATCCTAGGCTCCAAGTCTGAAAATGTATCAAAAGGGAGTCACCAGAACCTAGCCCTGTGGATCCACTCGAAGAATTACCAGAAGTTCAAAATTCTGTGTTCGCCAGTCAAGGATTGGACAATCTTCACCGAGAGAGAAATAAGCCCTCACAACAGAATAGTACCTGCTACGATATTACTCATGGAAACTCGAGCGTTCCAGTTTTATCTACTCCCAAAATCACGCTTTCTGCTGAGCAAACCAACATACTCGAAATTGTGAAAAATGGTGGGAATGTGTTCTTTACTGGACCTGCCGGCACGTCAGCATCTGTCCCTAGTTATAATGCTACTCATAGCATTATTTGTAGGCACAGGCAAATCCGTGCTGCTGAGGGCCATCATCAGAGAACTAAGGCGTGCTGGGAAGAAAGTTGCTGTCACCGCAACAACTGGGATTGCAGCATTAGGAATCAAGGGACAAACTCTTCATTCCTTTGCGGGAATTAATACAGGCAAAGAGATTGCAGAGCTTCTGTATCGGAAGGTTAACCGGTCTAAATCGACCAGAAAAAGATGGCAGAGTACGGAGACATTAATCATTGATGAAGGTACGATTCCATCATGTGTTGAAGAATAGGACCTCAAAGACCCAAGTCTCAATGTTGAGGTCGGATTTGTTTGATAAATTGGTTAATTTGGCAATTGTAATGCTCTGCGCTCATGACTCAATGATAAAAACAAAGGAATATATTGCTCGTACCATCCGCAAGAATGAAAGCCCTTTTGGTGGAATTCAGGTAATATCCATCTTTTAGTTTCTTGTTATATAGCATCTGACCGTTGATGATAGCTTGTCCTAGCAGGAGACTTCTTCCAGCTCCCGCCTATTGCTGCCAAAGGGTCAGCCGCTCCTCCAAATTATGTTTTCAGCGCAAACACTTGGAAAGACTGCTTTCCTTTTCCCTACTTCTTACGACAAGTCTTTCGACAGAAAGATGACAGTGAGTTTCTTGTTTGCTCTTAGAATGCAACTGGCCTTATGTTACTGCAGCTTTCATTCAACTTCTCTCCTCAATGCGGGTTGGACACCTAAGTCAGCAACACATTACAACTTTAAGAAGTCTAAAAAGACCTCTCCCAACTACTGTAGCTGGCATAGAACCTGCTTTATTGTCAGTTCATTCATCAACCAGCCCTTTACAACCATATTTAAATGAATCAGGCTACCACGTAAAAGAGATGTCAAAGAATACAATTTAAGGCGACTGGAGGCTTTACCAGGTGATCAACACAAATTTTTCTCTATGGATTATGCAGGCTGGGATGTCTATAGGGAAGAAGTTTCTGACATGGAAGCCAAAGAAATATTGAATTCAACAACCCTTGCTCCTGAAAATCTTGTTTTGAAAGTGAGCATCTGGAACCAATCTCCATTTATCTGACCCATTGGTTGTGTTTTGCAGGTGGGAGCTCAGGTCATGCTCATTCAGGTATCATTTAATCGTTGCCTCAAAGCACTATTGATCAGAAAATGTTCTGGTTCAGAACGTTGAGCAAGGCAAACTTGTCAACGGAAGTATAGGTCGAGTGGTTAAGTTTATGACAACCAGCGAGGCACGATTGGAGAATATTCACATGTCCATTCCGGGTGAAGGTAATCAGACCCCTGTTGATTCATGGGATGGTTGCGACTACAATGAAGATTCCGACCCCAAAGCTCCTCCCATTTATCCTCCATATCAGCACCGGACATGGGTTGAAGACAATATTTTGAGCCATTATAAGGCTGACCTCACAATTGCAAAACGGCCAATCTTTCTCCGTGATATGACAGGTCATGTCTTTCCACCACAGAAAGCATACCCTTTGGTTCACTTTAATAATGACCACTACCTGTTATGCATCCCCATGTTTTTTGATCGCATAGGACTCATGGGTAACATTGAAGCTCGTAGGGTTCAGGTTCCCCTCATCCTCTCCTGGGCAATCACCATCCACAAGTCCCAGGGGCAGACTCTCAACTTTTTCAGAGTCGATATGAAAAATATTTTTACCTTCGGGCAGGGTACGTGTTCAACTGCTGCCCTCAGGGTCATTCGATTGGTGATCGTGAGTTAGCATATGTCGCTGTCTCTCGAGCAACTTCCATGGATGGACTCCAGGTTGTCAACTTTCGGCCAGACAAGTAAGGCCTTGGCTTCTTCTGTATAGTCTGTTGGTTTCACTATAGACAGGGTTTACGCGAACCCACAAGTTCTCAAGTGGCATACTGAATGGCAGGACTGGTGGGAAGCAAAGAGGCGCGAAGAAACTGAGTCCAAAGCTAAACAAATCTCAATTGGCACGGTCTCGAGTGGACACGAACTCTGGAAGCAATAACTAGGAGTTGCAAGAGCATGGTCAAGAGATTAATCTAAGACGGACATAGGTCGATTCTCCCAAAATATATGTTCCTGAACCAAATGGAAAACTCTTGGGACACCTTCGCCAGAATAAAATAATACAACAACCCATTAAGGCGATAATAGAATCGGTAAATGAACCAATAGGTTAGCTAGGATATCTGAGAGATAGTGGTTGTCCTTCAGTGGGATTACTAGTGGCTGCGGATATCTTTATTGATGAGATGAACTTTGGGTAACTTCCTCTCTGAGGTGACAGTAGTTCGGAATTTGCTATAGTCGAACTGATCCGTGTTCCAATATAGACTACAGCCAATTGATACGATACCAAATAGTTGCCCAATATCAAAAAAGGTGATTAACAGTGACATAAAATATATTGTTTCCTTGGGGTTAGAAAGATGAAAGGCTAGGGTCTTCTGAGGTGTAGGGAGTAACTCGATCTTGAAGGCAGGCAGCGACAAAGGCACAATGCCCATATAGGACAATGTCTTCCTCCGGGAACCCCGAATGATTAAATGTGATATGAGAGTGAGTCATCCGTCTCACCAACCGTAGATGGTGAAGAAGGTGGTGAAGGTGCGGAAGTAGAAGCATGTGGGGATGTCGGTATTTCGGCTCCTGGTCGTATCGGAGACGTCGGTATACCGCGTGAAGAGGGATGAATACTTGACATCGGTCGTGGTGGAAGCATGGGCATGAAGTCTTGCGGAGAGCCTGGCTGATTCAGGGGTACGTTGGTAACTCTGGTTGTCTTGGAACCGTAAAAAACTTCCAGGGCCACTTCACCTGGAGGAGTGGGCGGCAGAGGGGGAGAGTTGGAATATTGGCCTGAAGTCTCGTCAAATAAAGCGTGGGCATTCATGATTAAATCCTCAAATAGGGAGTCCTGAAGGGGCCTTTAGTAAACTATGATGGGAAAAGCGTCAACACACTTTGACCGATTGGACGCTCAATAGATCTCCCCCTTTCGGTATTTCATCGTCTCCAAAAATCATGCCACCAAAAACAATGGCCAGGTTTTTGGCGTCCATTTTATTTTTGTCAGAGTGACTAACAACACGTGCTAGGTGCTCGATTAGTGCCTTAAGGGTTGCTTGATGAACTTGGGGTAAACGACGCATCTTGGATCGTAGAAGGACGAAATTTTGGTTCTGATGTTCAGCTGGGCATACAATTAGTATCCTATAGTGATAATGACAAGACTTGGCCATGTACCTAAATTCTCAGAGTGATGTATACGGTCCTGCAAGGGAAACCTGAACAGAGGCTCAGGCAACTCCCGCAGGTATGACTGAAGGAGTCTAGTCAAAATCCACGGTACATCAGAACAACTATTCTGCGCACCTTGAGGAGTGACGAGACGGCATACATGTCATCCTTCAACGTGAACTCGAATGAAGCCTCGTCCTTCTCAATCTCATGCTGCAGCTGCGCGCCTGATAAGTCAAAAAAGATCAAGCGCAGCAGGCGCCAATACGCACTGACTGTACAATTGCGTGGCGTCCGGAAATCTATATGCAAGGTTAAGTTGAAGCGAAGAGCTTTGACAGGTTGTTGAAGCTACCCTGTATATGCCCTCTATTTCAAGCCCGCGTTTATCTATTTCTTCGATGCATATCCTGACAATCTTTGGAATTTCACCTTCATGAAGACACTTGGCAGTAGCGTAATCTCCCAAGCTGAATCCGAAGATGAGATCATTGCAGGAACCCACGAGGCCATGCTCGTAGAGAATGGGATCGGGAATTGCCGAAGCTAGAGACCGAGGCGTATAAGCAACTAGTCTTGCTACGTCTTTATCAGGAGAGATTTTGTCAACATTCTTTCTTGCATGTATAGACAGCTGCATTTGTGTGGCATTCGTGGCACTGCACAAAAGGTAAGGCATAAACAAGGCATAGAAATCACAAAAGCTCACGTCATGTTATCAGTGTATTTCTCTAACGTCTTTTTGAGAGTGGTGGCGGATTCGCCAACAAGCATTTCCAGACTCTAACAAAAAGATGAAAACTTGAATATGTCAGAAATCTACAGATACGCACAGCGTAGCCACTCTCCAGAATTTTCGTTCTTCTCAGACGAAGTGTTTCCAGCCAATGGACGCCCTTCCGATATTCCTTATCTTCGAGTCATCAGATAATATCCCAAAACGATTTTCTGATTACACACCTGCTTCTTCTGCCTCGCGTTTTGTCCGGACAGCTCGTAGCGCTTGATTTTCTCTGCTACCTCCCAAGCTATCTTTGACGGCATTGCCCTTGTCGAGTAGACCTTTCAGTTGATTGAATTGCCTTATTCCTGAAATTAGATCTTCAGTTATGTATCAAGTAGTCTGGATAGAATCACACCTTGGTGGGCAAGGTCAGAAAAAGGCCCCGCCGATGAGGAGGGCGAACGATTGCGAGCAGGGATCGGACCAGAGGATGGACGGCGATCCAGAGCACGGAGTGGTTGAGGCGAGGTGACTGTCGGGCGCCCAAGGTTTAATCCATAGCTTTTAGAGTTACCCCCTTGTTGCTCTGGGACAGACTGGATGGACTGGAGCGGAACGAAAGAAATTGCAGCTTTCCTTTGATCCTGCATAGCATGTAAGCAGTTTGTCGGTGGGCCAGTACGATGTTAATGGGTACCTCAACTTCGGTAAACTTCTTCAGATATCGCCCCTTGAGTTTTGGTAGTATGACCTCTGCGTATTCGTTGTATGCGCTCGTTGAATCTTTCAAGTCTTCCTTGATACGCTTGCGGGTACGTTCTTGGGTTTCCTGGAAGATATCGTAACCAGGCCGGCCGATGTACAAAGGATACTGCACCTTGAGATTGGTGAACTCACCAAGGATATCTGTTGTCAGGGTTGCACAAAAGGCTTGCCTTGCTTGAGTTTCTGCGGAAATTATTCGGTCTCGTGCAAGGTAGCAGGATGGATGATACTTACCTCTCTCAAGGTTGTCCCGGATCTCGGCCCAGGCGCTTCTAGTTGTGCTGAGCTCTCCTCTTTCATTAAGATATGCATCAGTGGTCTTAGCCTTTCGATGCAGCTTTTTAAGGGAGTCTATGCTGATTGGAAGTACAGCTAAATAACCAACAAACCATCGGACGGGAAAAGCTCACTAGACTTCTTCTATGCGTCTCCTAGATCACGATGAGTCGAATCCAGTTCATTTGTTGCGCCACTCACCGTTCTTGGAAGAAACTGATGTACGAGTCGGTCAAAAAGCGAAGGTGTAGGTCGAATATAGGTACGGGACCCTGTGTTGCGATAGCGGAATCGGATACCGAGGCGCGCCCAGAAACGGAGTTTTGCTGGTCCATCAGGACTGGCTTATTTGTGGGATCTAACAGCGAGAGAAAACATGCTCGGTCACAACATGTTACTGAGTCACCAGTTCCGGGAACGGATATTTCGCGCACTGAAATGCTGTTCATCTCAGCAATGTCATTTTTCGTATTCTTATGTTGTCCACTTGGGTTCACGCGACATGATGTGGAGCATTCTGTTTCTGTCCATCGTTGATGTGATATCAGCTCTCTGTGGCCTTGCCATATGACATTTGAGCCATTTGCTCCGCTTGTTGTTCAGCATCATATGCCCTTCTTTCCTCATCCAACTATTGTGGGTGATGACATCGTAGCTGTACAATTGTTCTCGCCAACGAATATTCCATATATCACTTTGCCTGCTCACGCTCTTAGTTCATAGCTACCTTTCCCAGAGGGCCTTTACATGTGCCATCGCTTTGTGTCAAGGTCGTGCTTCTTTTCTCCACTGGCATGAAGATTCTATTTCGGCACCTCACCGCATTCTCTGGTGTTCGCAATCATATCATCTGGGTCTCATGAAGGTATCTATCTCTCTTTGAGTGTGTGATCCTTCAGTTTTGTGATCTGCCTCTGTTCTATCGGAAAAATATTCCTAGAATGATGATATCAGACAACACCAGGTCAACAATGATTTCAGGTGTTATCTGGAATTCTTTCCGGTGTCATGCGCATACTCAGCCTTCGCATGCTGGAATTCAATCAATTGTACCGCTTACATTTGCAATCGGTAGGTTTCTTATGCACAACGACGGTCATGAAGTTTATATGACTGACACAAACCGAGGCATGATACAATATTTGTTATAGATACAAGTCGTAAAGATACAGTAGTTCGATACATCAACCAAGAATGACTCTCAGTGCCAAAATGACCATAGACGGCGGAAGAGTCTAGAATGCGGCTTTACAAGTCGAATTTGACAACCGGCCACCTTGTTCAAGATCGGAAACAGCTTCTTGCGACCCCTGTTTGATGTACTGGGTGATATACAACATCGGTGCAAGATGGCAGAGGGCAAACATAGCATTGACTCTCAGTAGTAGCAAGTATTAGGTAGAAACTGTTCAATCCAGTAACTAGTCAATAGGTTGGACAGGACGGAAATGAACAAGAGATCATTAGACTCCAATCGCATAGTCGAAGGAAATCAAGACAAGGGATCAAGAGCGACCAAATTTAGATCGACGCAGAATCAGTTAGCAGAGCAAAGATGCATGCAAGACCAAGTTGGATCCAAGGCACCCGCGCTGGCTGAAGCAGAACCCCGGCTCAGATCTAAGATCGTCTGTAACCCCCAGCAGATTCTGGATGATCACGGCCATTGCGTGGATGGGTGTAGTCTCTAGAATTTCCACGAAATGAAGGAGGCAAAGAAGGAGGTCCAGAACTCGGGCCAGGACCAGCACCACCATAACCATTTGCAGGATATTCGTATGCAGCAGAACGGGGACTCTCAGAGCGGCGCCTGTGTTCAACTTAGTGTTAAGCCTCATCTTATCTCAGATTGCATACTTACCTGAATCTTGTCTGGTTTTCGGGCGGCCGATGGAAATCAGGATAACGCTGTGGAGATGGAGGTCGGCCACGATAGTCAACATAGTCCCTAGACTAGATTTAGCTTCCCGTGAGAGCGGCCGCGTAGCCAGCAACTTGCCTCGGAGGCAGCCTATCAAAGTCATCCCGGCCACGAGGTGGAGAGCGAGTCCTGGGTGGCGGAGGCGGCGGAAGGTAGTTTCCATAACGATCACCTCTTCGGTTGTCATACCTGTCATAGGGTGCTGACGGAAGCGGATGCGGGGCACCACTATAACCACCACGATAGCTAGAGTCATGAGCAGGAAAGCGACCTCTATACTCTTGCGGCGGTGGCGGCGGCGGCGGAGGCTGCGGGGGGTACCTGTCTCTGTCCAAAGGCGGAGGACCACGTCTGTAGTCATCAAAATCTCGAGGACGAGGCAGTGGAGGACCATAATCCCTATAATCTCTAAGTGGAGAAACCCTTCTGGGAGGAGGAGGGTAGTCATAACGCGAGTCCCTGGAGGGCGGTTGTGGGTAACGAGAGTAGTCATCCCGAGGCGGAGGCCCACGAGTATTATAATTGTCCCTCTGAATACGATCGATTAAAGGAGGATCATGGGGTCCACGCCTATGGTAAGGCCTAGGAAAGTTGTAGAAAAACGATTAATTCGACGTTGAGAAAAACAGGACGACCAAAAACTCACATTGCATGGCTTGAGGGACATTCCCTAGTATTAGTGTCAAAGATCAGATGGAGGGGTGCGATCGTTCCACGCACCTCGCCCAATGTCCTTGTTGACCGCATCTGAAGCAGGCACCAGGTTCGGCATTGAATTTTGCAGCCCGCCCACCACCATGTGCAAGCTCCACTTTAATTTTATTTCCCATGAAATGGCCTTCGTTATACTTTGCTACACTCTCTTCGGCAGCCTCCCGGGTATCAAATTCCTGTCAATAGGACTGATACATATTGGTAAGAGCATTTGAACAGATTAACGTACCACAAAGCCATAACCGACCCTTGAAACAAGATAAGCATCCTGCAAAAAAATGCAGATGGAGATACATACTTTAGTTCAATATTGGCGATTGCACCAATCTTGCCAAAGCAATTTTGCAGATCTGCTTCCCGAGTTTGTTCAGGCAGGCCACCAATGTAGACCTTGTTCGGCTGCGAGCACAATAACAAGTGTGAACACCAAGTTTCTTTTCCAGAAGCACAGAGGACAGAAGTAAACATGAGGAGGCACATGTTGAGTTAAAAAGCCATCCGGAGGTGAAGGCTGAGATACAACACCCCATAAGAGCCAGTGGACGACAGAGAATCAAAGACAGTGCAGTATATGGGCAGCGCATGGAGTCAAGTAAAAAGGAGAAGGGAGACGGGCGCACGAGAGGGACAGAAGGAGAACAAGAATAGGAGGAAAAGACCTGATAAGCACCTTGGCTTGCTTATGACTACTATCTCGGAAAGAGTCGCTTTTTGAGCCAGATACACTTATGTCGCCAGCACTGGAGCCGCGATGGTAGCCTGGGGGGTTTTCTGACTCCTGGTTAGCATGTGGTTCATCGATAGAGGGATGCTGCGCGGAGGGCTGGGACTGGGGGCCAGTAGAAAGATTCTGATCCTCCTGGGATGTCCAGTTCGGAGTCTTCATTCGAATATCGTCAGGTGCCATCGCTGCCATGACAGTTAACTTTTAGAACGAAAAACCAACAACCTCCTCCGCTCAACATCTTTAGAACTTATCCGTGCGAAAATCATGTCTTCCTTTTAAACTCCGACGGTCCGTGCACATGGTTTATAGACATAGAAATCAGGCGGAGTTAGGGTGAAGTTGTCAGGTTTCAATCAGCTGATCCCATTTTCTACCATTAGTTTTTGTTACACACAGACACACAGATACAGGTGATGAGAAATTATGAAACTCTGTTTCTGGTACCGTAAGACTACGGACTGCGAGCAAATTGTTGAATTTTTTTAAAAAAAAGTCCCAGTAGATCCAGCATACTTCTAAGTACAGCTGCATTTGTCTGCAGCTCTAATAATTTAAAATCACTTCAAATGAGGGTTACGACCTATCATTACGATAGTGGCCTGTACACAAATAGGTTTTCAGTGTCCACCAGAGACCTAATTTTCTAGTGTCACGGAAAATACAAATCCATAAGTTTAGAAAAAGAGTGAACATATACCACCCAAGATACTGATCACGGCCATGATGACAACACCAACAAGAGGCTTGATATCGACTAATGCAGCACCATTATTCACTCGTCCACCATCGCTCCCGCTGGATGAGCTGCCACTAGAGCTGGATGCTCCACCATTGGAGCTGCCCGTAGGAGCTGTTGGAGTGGGTGTAGCTTCCGGGTTCGAAATACAGGAGCTTGCAGCAGAGGTAGCAGTAGAAGCAGCGCTAGATGGATTAGAATTGACGGTGCCATTGCCAGCGAAACTGCATGCTTGAGGGTTCCGGCTGTTGCGCTCATAGTACTCGCTCATCACGTAGGACAATTTTATGGCTATTGACAGGGAAAGTCAGTCACTAACCTGAAGCAGTCGATCAAAGATTTACTAGGGTCACAGCCTGAGACAAGGCCATATATACCACTTTGTCCATCAGCACCGATGTCGTCACAAGATCCACCGCTCTGACCGAGCAAGCTGCATGCAACGTCGAGTAGACTACCAATGAAAGCAGTGTAATTACTTGTCGCAGGAGTGAATTGACAGCTCAAAGCGTTTCCTAAACAATCGCAAGCTTGGAGATTTGGCGTGGGAGGTAGGGTATCGGACGCGAGCCAGGTGTCATTGGAAGTGGGGCAACCAGGGTAACTTGAAACACCAGCAGAAGTCCGAGCAGGACTGTTGGGCAGGGAAATAGCAGTATATTGTGCCTTTAGGCGGTTGAAATCGTCGTTGACTGTGACAATATTTTGGTCATCGGAAATGGTGACCATTCCGAATTGACCTTGGACGCTGGAAGCCGGAAAGTACGAGAACGCGATACCACCAGAGAAAACGTCAGACATATTCGTGCTGAACAGGGCAGCAGCTTCTGTCCATAGTCGTGGCGGGCTAGTGATGCAACCGTATTCACTAAAGTACGCAATCACGTTATATGAGGAATAATCGGACGTGGTATGAGCGTATGAGTCCTGGAAGTTGGAGTCTCCACACCATTCACTAAGAGATGTCAGGTTGAGAACACGATAGAAACGTGACGCTCGTACTAGTCATTGAGACCATAAATGTCAATGGCAGTTGCGTCCGAATTGCTGCTACTCGGGTCGCAAGATAGGTAATTGGCAAGGGGCAGCTTGAAATTGTCAGCACCATCGATGGCAGCATAACCGACAAGAGCATTCGAATTTTTTGATTTTAAGTAGGCCTTGATATCACGAGCAGCAGCCTTGACGAATGGTGCCGCTTGTGTACCATTGCTCACAACAACTTCGTTACCAACGTTGAAAGCGAGGACGTTGTCGTATTTGGAGAAGGCGTCAATGGTTTCGATATACTGGTCAAGGAGGTTTGTTGTCCAAGAAGGATTAGACCGGTCAATCGATCCATTGAGAGGTAATGCAAGATCAATGCTGAGATAGGTATCAGAGTGCTTTGATGATGGTCAGCCACAAGAACTCACATGGTGTAGATACCAGCATTGCTAAGTGTGCTCATGCATTGATCATGATTAAGGGAAGAGTTTACACTATACACACGGATCGTGTTGACCGCAAGTTGTTGAAGGAATGGTAAATCACGTTGACAAGCCTCTGGGAGGGAGAGGGGGTCTATGAAGCTGGAAGGTTCCCCGAAAGGATTATCGGCGCTTGCCACAACAGCTCCTACAACCATAGGTAAGATGAGAGCTCCCCATTTGACCATAGACACACACCCTGCTCTTGATATGCTATACCTTTGATGTAGAAACGGCTTCCATCTTCGTTATAGAGATATCGCCCATTTCTGGTTACCTGACCTATGGCATGCACACCGGAAGAAAAGAAAGCGAGAACAGCAGTGAACGCTGAAGTTCTGAACAAAGCACCCATTACAAATGAGTGGGAAGAAGAGTAAAGGTTACAAAGAGACAGGCGATTGACCCACAGCGGAGATCAAACTTGCGCACACAACTTAGCCCCGTATAGAGGATGTTCGATGATTACGTTTCCGCGCCAAGTGCAAAGACAAACCGCCCTGATCGGTCACCGCTGGCAATCAGCCAAGTTCTAGTTAGATATACAAAGGATTCTGGTAAGTATATGGTCAAGAGTCCAAACCTCCGTCAAGATCATGAAAATATCTAGAGATGTGCGTTTTCGTTCCAAAGACCAGCCTCGGGGTTTGGGTCGTCAGCGATAAGTACAGCAACTGTGTGACGGCATGAGATTACCGTGCCCTGTGAAAAAAATGACAAACCTAATCATATATGGAATCACGGATACCACGAGACAAGCAAATGCAGCCCAAGTTAAAAAAAGCCCCGGGCCCACTGAAACGATGATGCCGAGCGGCATAGTCTGGCTGCCGTTTGCAGATTCTACCACAAGGTCATTTATAGCAGCTGATCGCTGGACTATCACGGTCCAGATGCTAGCGCCGATTAGTAGGAGGAGACTGCCAGCAATGGCAAATAAGGTAGAAACCAAAAAGGTCATGTTGTGTTTGGCCACTCCTCTGTGCTGCGGATTAGAAGCAGGGTGGAAGCATGGCGAGCTGAACATACGTGATGAAAGCAGCGGCTGTGCAGAGAGTCCCGAGGAGGAGCATCCAGTACGCAGCCTTGGAATTGTGTCCAAGAAAACCAGAGTTTTGAAACGTGGTCGTGTCTGGGATGAAAGACTGAGAGAAAATGGACCAATTTGAAGGCATGTCAGATATGAGGACATTATAGGGCTTGAACTGCTCTCCAACGGTTTCGTTCCCACATCGTCCTGCAGTATCATTGACGTACGCGCAGTGAGAGTAGAGTCCAAACTTGTAGAGCTGACGAAGGCCTGCTTGCTGCTGTAATGGTGCAGAAGCATTGTTGGTATATAGGTTGTACACAGTGTCGATTATGGCAAAGTGGACGGCATCGCTTGGGTAGGGCTATCAGCTGTCAGACCCATGAGCAACCACCGAAGAACAGACCCGTATGCAGAGACGTTAACTTTGGCCTGGGCGGTGAATCAGTGTTAATCAGCGATAACGACAAAGCAACGAAACAGACCATGAAGATATTACGGGAGACATGCGAGGTATTAATCTGGCCTACCTACCGTCACATAACAATGTGGGCTCGAGGGAGGGTCAAACGACGCACATGCACGAAGATCATGAGAAGAATAGCGACAAAGCTACAACATAAATGAAAATAAAATCGGCAGCCTAGGCCTCAGGACGACGCACGAGAGGAGCGAGCCAAAGCCGACGCAGACTTCACCCCGCATAGCTGGGTACCAGGCGCCGCGACTAAACGCGACCGAAGCGTGGTGGTGGTGTTGACTAAGCAGTGTGTTACAATGGTGTTACAATGGTGTTAATACACCTTACGTCAGCCTGCTACTCTCCACAGCCCAGCCATGTCTATCTCCTGCTCCCATTCCAGTGGGCACGGTGAACCTGCAACCCCCCGTCGAGCCAGGCGTTTGTCTAGCGCTGTTGAGAAGACAGTTGAAAAGCTCAGCAGGAGCATATCTGCCAAGTCTCGGCCTTCACCTCCTGCTCATCGTCGCATATTCAGTCTCAACAAATCAAGTGACAGCCCTCAACAGTCTGAAAGCAACACTGGTGTGTTTCTTGACTTTGTTAAACTCATTTTTAGCTCACTTGCAATACAAGCGTCATCATCTGCCACTCTCAATGCCTCTCGATTGCTTTCCCTCCAAGCCCTATCCTCTGCACCCACAATCACTCCAAATGACGATTGTCCTTTCGTCAGACCCCCCTCTCCCCCATTTAGACCTTCCTTGACTTCATTCCGGGGCGAGGGCTCTGTATGTTTTTCGATCTCAATATGACATACCTCAATTTACACCTTTTCACCTCCAGATGCGCATGGGGACACAAACTCTCATCCAGGCCCTGCAAGTTCTCCCCTGGATAGACTCTGACAATGATGACGAAGTTTCAAACCAGGAACAGAATGCAGTGGAATCGGAGAACGAAGACGAAGCTAGCCACAGAGGTACTCATGATCTGCATCACATTATTCCGAGCTTACATTTCCCCTAGTTGGCCCTCTTGCATCATCAATACATGCCATCCATAGACCACTTGCTCGCTCACGTAGACATGACATCTCCAGATCCAAACATCATAATCAAACTGTGACTGAGGAACATGAACCTTACTTTTCGGACGATGTAGAACAGGATTTCGAAGAGCCAAAGCCATGTCTGCCCTTTACGCAGCAGTCCCAGCTTCCTCCTCCTGTAAACCTCGCTTCTCCCGCAGCAAATTCCTATATATATTCCAATGTTCAGACAGACAGTATGGCCACCATCCGCCTAAACAGGCGCGCCCGCCTAGCCGAAAAACTGAGAGATATCTTTGAACTTGAGGGTATTGACCAGGTTTTGGCTGGTGGGCATCTACTTTGACTTCAAGCAGAGTTCATATCCTGATCAAATTCCAGAAATGCCTTGTTGGCTTTTGCGCTCTGTCCGTGAGTCCCAGCATCAGCCTAGTTTCAGCTCAACTGAGTTTCGTAGTGCTGCAAGGATACATGTATCTCACAAATAGTTATATGTGTTTCTTTGCCCATATGCCCTCTCGTGAGGTCAGTTCTTTCTTCATCAATTCATTCAGTGGTTTTGACCACCAGTCAAAAGGACCAAATCCTTAAGTCCGGCTCACTCAACAAGCGAGCACAGCGAACGAAACGATGGATAAAACACTGGTTCATTCTGAAAAATGATGCTCTCTCGTGGTACCAATCCTCATCGGTAAGGTCCTCCAGTTTGCCCACTGATACAACCTGATTTTGGATTCAAAGGATCCATATTTTCCACATGGTATCATTGACCTTCGCTATGCAATCTCTTGTGAGCCTACAGGCGATAAGGATTTTCGTTTGCGAACTAGCCAGAAGACGGTGGCATTATCTGCGGATTCCATTCCCAGTCGAGAGGAATGGGTTAAAGCTATCCGAAAAGTTATTTTCAAAGCCCAAAACATGGGCGATACTGTTAAAGTATTTAATCTTTTGTTTCATGCACGCGTTCTCCTTTCTAACGAATTTCCAGATTGCTATCCCTTATTCTACTATTTTGGAGGTTGAGAGATCATCTGCCATGGACTTCAGTGAAACAATAGAAGTGAAGGTTCTCGAAAAAGAGGGGAACTATTCTGTTGATTCCTATTTCTTTGCTTATTTCCGTGATCTATCCGCAGCTCTTGAACAGATCCGTGATGCTGTCCGCAATGTCCGAAATATCGCAGATCAAAAACATACACAGGTTCTCGACACGACAGTTGCACGATCCTCAATAGTTGCCCCTGTTCCAGAGCATCCCAACACTACACAAGATGCTGGACCCTCCAAATCATCGCCATTTTCCCGCCTAAGTTCTTTTCTTCGGCCCTTTTCCGAAACGGGATTTTTGGCCATATCTAGTGGAACAGCCCCCGCTTCTGAACCGCACGAAGGTTTCACGCATGTCACACGCCGATCGAATAGCTTTGTACCTGTTACAGAATCACCGAAACCAATTGAATTTCCACTCACATCCTCACCAACGTCAGATGGACATCAAGAAACTCCCAGATTACAACCGCAGGCACAGCCCGCTAATCACACGTATCCACCATCTACTTTCAGTCAATCCATAGTACCTGATCTTCCTTCGTTCCGTAGCAGTTCTTGGGTTGGTGTCCCTTCTTGGCTGAAAGCACGTAGTAAATACTTTACTTCTGTGATCCCACCTTTGCCGACTGTTCCCTCGGATGTTGGTGTGAAAGAGGTATATTCGCCAACAGCATCCTCACCATCGAGTCCCACGAGCAAGGCTGGAGGATGGGGAGATATGACTTTCAGCATACTTGAGACCCCACATGTAGCGGTGGATCCCGATATGACGGACAAGTTTAGAACTGCTTTTGCATATGATGAGAGGGAGGTGTTGCTTGGATGTAGGTGACGCCTAGATTTTCTCCTAATACTTGCTTATTTCAGGTAGATTTTCCCGGATATATATTCAGACTTTTACCAGTTTTCGGGAGGCTTTATATATCAACTAATTATTTCTGCTTCAAGTCTAGTGGCCCCCTTACTGCGAGAACGAAGGTAAGCTCCTTTCTCTTTACTTTGTCACTCTCTTTAATTCAATTTCAGATGACGCTCCCTATTCGCGATATTTTTGCAGTCCAAAAATCTAGAGCCACTCGTTTTGGTCATCATGGCCTCGTAGTCATCGTCAAAGGTCATGAGGAGCTCTTTTTCGAATTTGGGGCCGAAGACAAACGCGACTCCTTCATCCTACTTCTTGAGCGCCAACTTGAAGATGTCCGTAGACGTCTTGCAACAGGCGAAGACACTGCCCTCACTTCCCCAGGAAAACGCGATGCACTCATCTTGGAAGAATTTGAGAGACCCAGTTCAAGTACGGAACTTGCAGCGCCTTCTGGGCCTGAAAACATGACAGATTCGTTACCCGCTGTCATGTTTACATCTGCGTCATCGACCTTCTTGACATTCAAACCGAGCAAGCCATTGCATTTCACATTTTTGACGATCGGATCGAGAGGGGATGTCCAGCCGTATATTGCACTCGCGAAGGGATTGATCGCGGATGGACACAAGTGTCGGATAGCGACTCACAAGGAGTTTAGGGAATGGATTGAGTCGGTGAGCCAATCCACTCAGCTTTTTGGCGAGACTATGCTTATGGTGGATTCTCTATATAGCATGGTATTGAGTTTGGATGTGTTGGCGGCGATCCCGCTGAATTGATGCGCATTTGTGTCGAAAATGGCATGTTCACCGTTTCATTTCTAAAGGAGGGTCTTCAAAAGGTTAGTTATCTAAATCAATCCAGAATTCAATCACTGATTGATTTCATAGTTCCGAGGGTGGGTGGACGATTTACTGAAGACTTCATGGGAAGTGTGCCAAGGGACAGATGTTTTAGTCGAAAGCCCAAGTGCTATGGGCGGGTATCATATTGCTGAAGCCCTGGCAATTCCATATTTCCGAGCTTTTACAATGACATGGACAAGGACTCGGTATGCCCTTAAGCTATTAAAATTCCCGACGTGATGCTGATATTCACATCACAGCGCATACCCACATGCATTTGCAGTTCCTGAACACAAGGTTTGTTTTCAACAGTGATGCTATTTTGTATACTTATTACGTGATAGATGGGTGGAAGCTACAACTATATGGTGAGTCCTCCTTTCGAGTTCATTGAAATTGCTCACGCCTATCCAAGTCCTATGTCATGTTTGACCAAGTCTTTTGGCGAGCCACATCCGGTCAGATCAATAGATGGCGCCGCAATATTCTTCATCTTCCCCCGACGAGCCTGGATAAGATGGAACCTCACAAGATTCCTTTCCTTTACAATTTTAGCCCCCACATTGTTCCTCCCCCTCTAGACTGGCCGGAATGGATCCGAGTCACAGGTATTTTGGTCTTATTAAAAATAAATCTCGTGTAGTTAATCTCATTTTTCAGGCTACTGGTTCCTTGAAGAAGCTGATGTTAGTGCGAAACGATGGACGCCTCCAGAGGACCTTGTACAGTTCATTGATAATGCACATCGGGACGGCAAAAAGGTTGTCTACATTGGATTTGGTAGTATTGTTGTATCTGACCCCAAGGCCATGACAAAATGTGTCATTGAGGCTGTGGTCCAGAGCGGAGTCTGTGCTATTCTTTCCAAAGGATGGTCGGATCGACTCCATGTCAAAGCTGGAGATACAGATGAGCTGGAGGAACCTCTACCTCCCCAAATTTATTCTATACAATCAGTCCCGCATGATTGGTTATTTCAGCGTATTGATGCAGCATGTCACCACGGAGGCGCTGGGACCACTGGTGCTAGTTTGCGAGGTAGGTCTTCTGATTTTGCTTCGGAGATGTCCGGAAACTAATATAAGCATAATGTAAGCCGGTATCCCGACCATCATAAGACCGTTCTTTGGCGATCAATTTTTTTGGGCTGACAGAGTCGAAGCTCTCGGAGTTGGCTCTGGCGTTAGAAAGCTTACAGCCGCCTCACTAACTGAGGCTTTAGTTACAGCCACTCATGATCAGAAACAGGTAGATAGGGCCCGTCTTATTGGTGAACAGATTCGATCGGTTAGCTAAGCCTTCATATCCTGTCTCTTGGACTAACTTGACACGCTATATAGGAGGATGGAGTTGCTACCGCTATCGAGTCCATTTACCGGGACTTGGAATATGCCCGATCTCTGATTAAACACACTCTTGTTGAAGACTCCAGGGATGATGCTGACAATGAGCATTCTACCATACGCGACCCTGATCTATTTCCTATTGCATCCTCACCTCCCTCATATCCTGAGTATAATTCTGGTGATTCCGTGAGGCGCCCACCAAGTGAAGACTGGAGTGTGATATCTGATATGGAAGGTCAAAATAAAGAGCGACGGTCTTCTGTGGGTTCCCAGCTCAGCGAGGGTAAGGGAATCAGGGACAGTCCATCAAAACAAAAGAGTATTACGGCTGCCGTGCTTTCGGTATTGCCAAGCTCGCTAACATCTGCTTCTCGACCACGCACACATTCTGGCTTTTCGCGTCATTGATTTAATTTTTGTCTTCATCAATACTCATGCTCTCCACTTCTTGTTATATCTTGCACTCATAGAGTTAGTCAGCTTCATCATGGCATTCAAGTTGTAGACTCATTCCAGGTTTTCTTGGTCAATAATGTACATTAGTTTTATCACATTGATTCGGTACCATAATGTTCATTGAATATCTCTTTGCTAAATTGACCAAACGTTTTGGTTGGCGATAGGAGTTGATCAGTGTTGGGTTGCATGAATAGTGCAAACGTTTGACGAGAGATATTTACAGCGTCTGTTCCAGCAGTGCCGACTCGAACGCAATGAGGCGTTGCCCGCAATTTACCACCTGTGGCCACCTCAAGTGCTTCTCCTGTTTGAAAGGCGAGGCAATCAGCGGGAATTGAGACCTTGCTCAAATCGCCCCCTCTAGTGCGAATATATAAACCTGAGGACGGAGATGGAGATGAAACTACGATAGTTTTTCCTTCAGGTTCCCTTCGCAAGAACATGGCCTTAATATGAATGAGCCTCGGACTGTGGATATGATCTAGTATGAGTAACTCACGGAACATAAGCCTGTCAGCAAAGAGTGATCCAAGTGGAAACCACACCAACTGTCAATTGGCTCGTCTTCCTCGGATGGAGATATACCAGGAGGTGGGGGAAAGTAATGTAATAAGCGAGCCTTGGTCGTCTGGGAACTACTGATAAGCTCGGAGAGAGACATGGATGAGTCTGACAAATGAGGAAGAGCTGAGATTCATCAGAGAAATTGAAGCTCGCTATCTCGATGGATGACACACCGAATGGTTGGCACGCGGCAGCTAGATGACAGCCAATCTTGAAGACAAAACTAGACATAGGGAGAGATAGAATTCAAACCTTCCAGCCTCAAGTATCGTGTGAGTGGTATTCACCGTCCTAGGTCCTTGAAAGCGCTTTCGAACCCCTCGATCATGCTCTCGTCTCTCTTGGGCCCTGTTCAACGCGCTAATTATTCCATAATGCGGAAGTGACATGAAAATATATCCTTACATATATTTTGTCCGTAATATTCAGGGTATTTCTCCTGCTCACTTTGAGATACACTCGGTTTATCAACAACAGGGTTAGCGTAATATGATCCTTTCAGGATATCTATCAATGGGGGGGGAAAAGATGAAAAAGATGGTCGACATTGAACAACAGATTGTTTGACCTGGCTTCCCATTCATGATCTCCTTTATGATTGCAAGCTGTATTACAGTGAAGTGAGGGCACAATGATACCTCCATACCTTGCCATGCGACCAGCCAAAGCTACCACAGAAGAGTTAAACCAAAGTCCAAAAGGTGAACGATCAACAACGTACTTGTATCTGCTTGCCGAATGTACATATTTCTCTTGAACATCCTCAGGCAACTGTGCGAATTGATATGCCAGTTTCAATAGTCTTTCTCTGTATACAGAGTATTCTGAGGGCAGATCCCGCACGATGATGATCCCCAAAGACTTTGGATGGGAACCGAATGCTTCGTCTATAACCATAGTCAAGGTCAGGCCTGTATA
>Ga0153942_1000260_pt1 | contig 19755 bp, 22 predicted proteins | sample TSNJ026MetaG_FD_104731 | JGI IMG/M metagenome (GOLD analysis project Ga0153942, IMG submission 104731) | Attine ant fungus gardens microbial communities from New Jersey, USA - TSNJ026 MetaG | ecosystem: Host-associated > Fungi > Mycelium > Unclassified | place: USA: New Jersey, Brendan T. Byrne... | reverse complement strand
TAAAGCCAAAAGGACGTTTTTATATGGTACATAGACCCCACAGGCTTGCGGACATTTTTTATCATATGCGAAGGCTTGGCATGGAGCCTAAAACCTTCCGGCTGGTACAGCCTTATATTGACAAGGAGCCTAACATGGTGCTTGTGGAAGGCGTTAAGAATGGCAACCCCATGATAAAAGCCCTGCCCGTTTTGGTAGTGTATCAAAAAGACGGCAGCTATACTGAGGAAATACAGCGGATATATTATGGAGATGGCAAATATGTGGAATGATATCCAGTTTGACCCTAAGCAGGTTTAAGCTTTTAAGCGCGAAAATAAATAGCTGAGCGTCCTGAACAAATCAAGCCAGGACGCTCAGCTATTAGCAAGCGCTGAGTAAAACTATAGTAAATCGGCTTTATGCTGACAGCATTGGAAATTAATATCTCTTTTTAAACCGCTGTTCATACGTTTCAACCAGCGCCATCCGGAAATCCGGATGCGCGATTTGAATGAGCGCCCGGGCCCTGTCGCGCAGCGTCTTTCCCTTGAGATCCGCCACGCCATACTCCGTAACTATATAACCCACGTCATAACGGTTTGTGGTCACGGCTGCGCCCATGTCGATGTCAGCGACGATTTTGGATATCTTGCCGCCCGCCGCCGTGGAAGGCATCGCTAATATGGACCGCCCGTTTTTGCTCATGTTCGCGCCGCGAACAAAATCCACCTGACCGCCTACTCCGCTGATTTGACGCCGACCCACGCTGGTAGAAACCACCTGACCCATCAAATCAACCTGAACGCAGGAATTGATAGATACCAGGTTGTCGTTTTGCGCTATCACCGCGGGATTATTAACATAATCTACCTGCATCAGCTGAACGGACGGATTGTTATCCACATAATCATACAGCCTGCGGGTACCCATCAGGAAGGCGACAACGGATTTGCCCGGATACAAGCTCTTTTTTTTGTTAGTAATAACGCCCTTCTCTACCAGATCCACCACGCCGTCGGAAAACATTTCAGAATGAATTCCCAAGTCTTTTTTATCCGTCAGAGCGTGAAGCACCGCGTCCGGGATAGCGCCGATGCCAAGCTGCAGGGTGTCTCCGTCGCAAACCAGGCTGGCGCAGTTTTCTCCAATCTTCAGCTCCAACTCGGTGATTTTGGGCGGCTGCAGCTCAATAAGCGGCGTGTCCGCCTCCACAATATAATCAATTTGGTTTATATGGATAAAGCTGTTACCCAAGGTTCGGGGCATGCTCGCGTTGATCTGGGCAATCCTTAAATCCGCGCATTCGGCGGCGGGCTTTGTATAATCGACGGATACGCCAAAGCTGCAATAGCCGTGTTGATCCGGAGGAGAAAGATGCAGCAGCGACACATTCGGGTGTAGCGTGTTTCGGAATAAATCTGGAATCTGGGAAAAATACGCCGGTGTAAAATCCCCCCGCCCGTCGGCGATGGCTTCTCTTGTGGAGCCGCTGAGAAACAAGGCGTTATGTCGGAAATGCTTTTCCATTCCAGGGTTGCAGTAAGGAGCCTTACTCATTGACACCAAATGAACAATTTCCACATTTTCATACAGCTCCGCATTCCGCACAAGCGCGTCGGTCAGTACGGTGGATTCCCCGGTGGCATGGGTAAAAACAACCCGATCACCCGATTTGATATAAGATACAGCCTCGTCCGGCGTGCAAAGCTTACTTTTATATAATTCCTTCCAACTCATTGTTTATCACATCCATTCTTTTCCGATAACTGCCGTATCAAGCGGCACAATGGCTCGTAATCCGATTCCGCGGTCAGCACAAATTTCCCCAGCCTTGGCGCAAAGCCATCATATGATGCGCACCCGACCCGGCAGCCGCATACCACAAGCAGCAAATCTATCTCGCCTCCATGGTACGCGGCATATTTAAAATCATGCATAGGAAAGCTTTTTTGCAAGCTGTGGACTATTCCTGCACTGTCCAGCTTAGCATTGCATCCGCCGCAATATTTTACGCAGATTACCATCACAGCTTTAACATAGCCCGGGCTTGGGCAATCAAATCATCGCTTACATCCGTGAGCAATACGCACCTTTTGATTTGCGGAAACTCCGGCCTCAGATGTTCTTCAAGCATTTGCTCGCTTTCAACCATGGCCGAAGGACAGTTTTTGCACCGCCCCTGCATACGTATTTTCAGACAGCCGTTTTCAAATCCCACCACCTGGACATCCCCTCCGTGCTTTCGCAACCCGGGGCGGACCTTTTCATTCAGAACCTGTTCAACATCGCATATATTCAGGCTTTTCACAAGCATCACTTCCTATACTACTCTTTAATTCCCGCAATTTCCTTAGCAAGCTCCTTTTTCATGCCAATGTTCCCTTGCCGTGAAATCATAATTCTCTGAGCCTGAGGCGAACCGGCGCCGTGCATGGATTCGGTCCGATAGCCCACGGCCGCGGTTCCCAAGGAGAGATTTTCGATCAACCGCAGAATACGAAGCCTGTTTTCCGTAGTGACAGAACCCACGCCCTTCAGGTATTTTTCTACATAAGGGCCTATCTTCTCATCCCGTAAATCCTTTTCCGAGGGTGCGGTAACCATCAGCCCGCCCGCGATGTCTTCCGCCAGCCGGACAATTTCATACGGGAAGCGGGTTACATTTTGTTTGCATACGTTGGCCAGCAGCAGGTCGATCATATAATTTCCGCTTTCCGTAGGATATCCCTCGGCGGAACATGCAATGCCGCAGCAATAGAGCGTTTCATTTAAATGTATCATTTCAATAAGCTTATCCTTAACATGTGAGGCTTTAGCCGCTCCGTTGTAATCGGCAGCCACAGCCGCGGCGCCGATCAGCACGTCGCCTACGCCCACCTTGCATCCGCCGTAGCTCTGCCGGTGGTAGCCCGCGAACCGTTCCACCATCATACCGGCAAACTCAGTTTCACCATTCAGGAAAATACGATCGTTGGGTACAAACACGTTATCGAAAATGGTCAGCGCCTCCACGCCGCCGAATTCCGCATTACCCACATCCATATCGGAGCCTTCCAGCTTGCGGGTATCGCAGCTTTGGCGTCCAATGATCATGAATATCCCCTCAGTGTCCATAGGAACGGCAAATGAAACAGCATAGTCCTTGTCCTCAGGGCCCATAGCTACTGTCGGCATGATGATGACCTCGTGGGAGTTCAAAACTCCCGTCTGATGGGCCTTTGCGCCCCGTACTACGATACCGTCGTCCCTGCGCTCCACCACGCGCAGATATAAATCGGGATCTTCTTGCTGATGCGGCGCTTTTGAGCGATCGCCCTTAGGATCGGTCATGGCCCCGTCCACCGTCAGGTCGTCTTCCTGTACGTCAATCATGAATTTTTTGAAGTTTTCATGATAGCTGGTGCCGTATTTTTTGTCTGTTTCAAAAGTAGTGGAATAGACCGCGTTAAACGCGTCCATGCCCACGCACCGCTGGAAGCAGGAAGCGGTTTTCTGTCCCAGAAGCCGCTGCATCTTCACCTTTTTCACTAAGTCCTCCGCGTTTTGGTGGATATGGGTGAATCGGTTGACCTTTGCGCCGGTAAAGGGAGAGACCGCCGTCATCAGATCCTCATGTTCCGGCATCTGGGCAAGATCGTAGGTCATCCTTACGGAGTTAAGCGAGGGCCGAAGGATTGGATTGTCCACCGGAGACTCTACCTTCTCGCCAAACATGTAAACCTGCATTTTCATTTTCCGAATACTTTCTATGTATTCCTGTCCTGTCATTAAAGCCATTTAAATCATTCCTTTCTTTTATTGTCTTACTTTATACTTCATTTTACATCGTTATTTGTATTTCGTCTCCCGCATTTTCTTTCGTCAGGTTAACCGGAGCATATTCGTCAAAACTCTCCCCGCCTTCATGACCAAAATAGTAAAGCAGAAAATGGAGGACCAGGCCAACCACTAATCCCCATGCCGCTCCACGGGTAGCGAGAACTGCGCCCATAACGCCGCAAATTCCTCTTTCCGTTCCGTTCTTGCACATAGTGAAAGCCAAGCCTGTGCAAATAAAGCCCTGTACAAGCAAGGTCATGGACAGCGCCACAGGAAGCACAGGAGCCAACAGAGATGAAACGGGAATCAGCGCCACCGCGATAAACGTACTTAACCTGAAGGTGCCGAACCCGTCGTAAACGGAATTCATAGCTTCGGGTCCTTCCTTATACCTCTTTGAAAGCGCAGCCGTCACTGCCGCCCACAGCGGACCGCACAGCTGTGTGTAAGGGGCGATCATCGCCATGCAGATATTTCTTATGCCGCTGATTAGATTGGATCTGTTAGCGTTAAATTCAATTTTTTCGTCCTGTCTCGCCACATCGGCGTCGCGGAGCAAGGACTCGGAGGTGACAAAATCCCCAAACGCGATAATGTATACCACAATCGCCATAGGAACTGCTGCTATGAAGGTAGCCGCGCCAGGGAACCCTATTGAAAACGGTGACAGCTCCCTGTACAGGTTCCCGAATTCGGGAATTTTAATAACAGACCCAAGCTCAATGGTAAACCAAGGCAGTTCGCCCGCAATTGGCCCAACAAAAACCGCTATAAGTATTGCAGGCAGCATCCCGTACTTGCCAATCGCATTAAAGAATTTGTTTTTTTGCCGCAGCTCTGTAAACTTGGGAGAAAACAAGCAAAAAAACGCAATTAGGATTCCGATTGTAATTGAAATAGGATATTTGCCGAAACGCCCGGCAGCGTTCATTTCACCGGTTACGGCCGAAATGCCGCCTCCCAGCAAAATGCCCGCTTTCACGGAATTGGGGACCAAGGTGATTACCTTGCTGCCAAAGCCTGTTATACCAAAAAGCAGGAACAACAGACCCACCAAAATTTGCAGAGCGATCAACGCCTGGGTGCGTTCCGGCCCGATTGCATAGCCATTAACCAGAAACGCCGTGACAAGCGGTATTGCGGGAGTAATCCATCCCGGCACGACAGGATCGCCCAAAAGAACATGCAAACAATAAAAAAAGCCGTTGATGATAACCATGGAGAGCGCCAGATCATAAGAAACACCTAATACCTCTGTAAGCACAGGGATTGCGCCCAAACATGTAGCGCACATGATTAACGCCTGGAACATTTCAGGAAAAGACCATTTGTAATGTACAAAAGGAAGCCTGATTTTAAAAATACCTGCCTTTATGTACGGCTGCTCAGCGCCGTATTTACGATTAATTGCCATGAAATACCACCTTTCTGTTATTATCTTCCATTGTCATCTACTCCTTTCTCTTTACAGCTTATATTTAACAGCAAGTTTTATGCCATTTCATTTTTGTTGGCATTGGGACGATTTTACGCAAAACAAAAAGGCGGCTCCCTTCAAAAGAACCACCCTTTTGTTTTATAAATAAAACAAAGCGCATAATCTGTTTCATTTATAAAGCACAAATTTTGTTTTGTATTTTTTTCTTTTCCTTGTAAATGTGGCCGGATCCATCTGTATGCTTTTCGCGGCGGCCCGGACATTCTTATATTTTTTGTAAGCCCTGTAAATATATTCGTATTCCGTAAGCTCCAATAGATCCTTTAAGTTAAGCGTCTGATCCTCCGCCTCTCCCTCCAATACGGAACGGATGGTTTGCAGCGGTAAGTCCGCCGCGGTAATTGCATCTTCATCGCTCATGATAAACGCCCGCTCTACAATATTGCGCAGTTCCCGCACATTGCCAGGCCATTGATATTCCAGAAGAGTAAGGATCGCGGTTTGGCTGAAGGATTTGCTTTTTCCATACTTTCGGTTTAATTCCTCTAACGCCGTTTTAGCCAATACCGGAATATCCCCCTTGCGTCTTCTAAGCGGCGGGATTACAACAGGAAATATGTTCAACCGGTAGTACAAATCTTTTCTGAATCTCCCCGCTTCGATCAAATCCTCCAGGTTTTGATTGGTGGCGGCCAGGATACGAACGTCTATTTTTTCCGGCTTGTTGGACCCCACCCGGACAATTTCTTGTTCCTGCAGCACACGGAGCAGCTTGACCTGCGCGCCGACGGACAACTCCCCCAATTCATCCAGAAAGATCGTACCTTCGTTGGCAAGGCCGAAAAAGCCGATTTTCCCTTCTTTATTAGCACCTGTAAACGATCCCGGTTCATATCCGAACAGTTCGCTTTCAATGAGGCTTTCCGCAATAGCGCCGCAGTTGACTTTTATAAAATTTTTATTTTTTCTGCCGGAGTTTTTATGTATATAGGAAGCAATTCTTTCTTTTCCCACGCCTGTTTCACCCAAAAGAAGGATCGGTGTGTCAAGCATAGCTACGCGGTCTATCATCCGAATCAGCTTCAGCGAGATGTCATCCGCGGCCACAATATCCGCGTCCTGTAATATTTGTTTTTGATATTTTTGGCTGATTTCATTGCTTTTTTTCAGTTCTTCCCGAAGAATATAGAGCTCGGAAATATCCCTGACATTCGTAACCACCATTACTATCTGGTCAGTTTGATTAAAAATAGGCGTGCTGGTGACTACCGCGTGCTTCCCTGTTCTGAAATCCTGCTCAATCGTAACAGTTCTTTTTTTTTGCAGCGCCAAAAGCGTGGCAGACTTGGATATTATGCCCCCATTCACCAATGTCCGCATATTAACTCCCATTACGTCTTCAGGCTCCAGGCCCGAAATCACCTGATACGACTGATTGACATAAATCGTGTTCGCGTCACCGTCCGTAATATAAATACCGTCGTAGGAGCTGCCGATAATCGACATCAGAGCATCCTGCGCTGCCGGAAATCGATTCATAAAACCAGAGCCCTCATGCATTGATAAATACGCGCGTTCCCGCTCCATTTTTCCACCTCCAAGTTTATACCTGCGTAACTTGTATCCTTCTCTGTTACGCGCGCAGCGCGTTTTGTTATAATAATAACATACGCAAACCGCCCATGGCAAATTCTTCAAGCAGTTTGCTGTTCGTTTCGCTATTCGTAACTATCTATCTACACTATCAATATACAGCTCTTTTTGTCCTTGCAATAAAGCAATAAATTTGATACAACTAATACTACAACTTAAAGTCAAGAATAGAGGATTACTTATGTCAGGAAAATTAATAATCTGCGGAACACCCATAGGCAATCTTGAGGATATAACCCTCAGAGCTCTTAATATACTTAAGGAGGTAGATTTAGTAGCGGCTGAGGATACGAGACATACCCTCAAGCTGCTTAATTTTTATGGCATACGCAAGCCGCTGGTCAGCTATCATCAGCATAACCGGTTTGAAAAAGGCCGTGAGCTTATTAATAAAATGCGGGCAGGCGAAAGTGTTGCTCTTGTAACCGACGCCGGCATGCCCTGTATATCCGATCCGGGCTTTGAGCTTGTACGGCTTTGCCATGAGGCGGGAATAACTGTAAGCTCCGCGCCTGGCCCAACAGCCCTTATTACGGCGCTGGTATTATCCGGTCTGCCCACGGAAAGGTTTGTATTTGAAGGTTTTCTTCCGCGGGATAAAAAGGAAAGGCGCAGCCTGATTAAAAAAATTGAAGCCGAGGAGCGAACCCTTATTTTGTATGAAGCCCCGCACAGGCTGCATGAAACCCTGACAGAGCTTGTTCCGGCGCTTAATGAAAGAAAGGTCTGCCTTGTACGTGAAATCACAAAAAAATATGAGGAAATAATTTGCCTGCCCTCCAACGAGCTGCTTGAGCGCATACAGGAGTCGCCCCCAAAGGGCGAAATCGTGCTGGTTATAGAAGGCGCAACGGGCGCTGGGGATGAAAAGCAGGATTTTTCCTGTTTAAGCCCAGTTGAGCACGTAGCCCTGTATATGGCCCAGGGAATGGATAAAAAGGAGGCCATAAAACAAGCGGCCCGGGACAGAGGTACTGCAAAGAGAGATATATATAAAGAGGTAAACACTTAAGATAAGATTGGAGATTTTGGTATGGAAGCTATTTTCAGAAAGGCTATTGAAGAAGACGCGCCGGCAGTACTATCCTTGTTCAAGCGGGCGGTTTTACATATGAATGAGAACGGAATTAACCAATGGGATGAAATATATCCAACAGCTGAGCTTCTTTTGGAGGATATTAAAAACAGACAGCTGTATGTGTTGACGGAAGAAGGCAAAATATGCTCCGCAATTGTGTTGAATGAAATGCAGGACCCGGAATATTTGGAGATTAGCTGGAAGTGCCGCGGACCCTTTGCGGTTATCCACCGCCTTTGCGTAGACCCTGATATACAAAGCCGGGGCATAGGCAGAAGAACCGTGCTTCAAGCGGAAATATCTCTGGCCGGGCAGGGATACAAGTCCATACGCCTGGATGCTTTTCCTCAAAATCCTAAAGCCTTGAAATTATATAAAGGCCTGGGTTATTTAAGAATGGGAAATGTGACCTTCCGCAAGGGGACATTTTATGTTTATGAAAAGGAGCTTCTTAAGGAATTTCCTCTGCAAACCAAAATAGGGATCATAGGAGGCGGGCAGCTGGGGAAAATGATGATACTGGAAGCGAAAAAAATGGGCTTTTATACGGCCATACTTGACCCAGAGCCCAAGTGTCCGGCCCATTCCATTGCTGATAAGCACATACAGGCCGCCTTTGACGACAAGGAAGCTATTCGCCGTTTGGCGGAGGAAACTGACGTTTTGACTTATGAGTTTGAGCATATCGATAGTGAAATTCTGATACGATTAGAATCCGAAGGAAAAAAAATCTACCCCACAGCCAAAAGCCTGATGGTCATCCAAAACAAGCTGAGCCAAAAAAATGTCCTTAAGGAAGCAGGCTTGCCCGTGCCCGATTTTATGGAGGTACGGGAAAAGTCCGACATAAAAAACGCCGCCCGGCTCTGGGGCTATCCGCTGGTGCTTAAGACCTGCACCGGCGGTTATGACGGAAAAGGCAACGCTCTTATATTATGCCGTGAGGAAATAAATGACGCCTTCAAACAATTAGGCTCCGGCAGCCTTCCTCTAATGGTGGAAAAATTCGTCGGTTTTGATATGGAAATTTCCGTACTTGCCTGCCGGGGTATTGACGGACAGGTTTGCGTCTACCCTGTGGCCGCCAACACACATAAAGACAACATTCTCATTAAAACCATAGCCCCTGCCCCAGTCAGCAAAAGCACCGCCGAAAACGCGAGAGCTTTGGCAGGACGGGTCATGGAGGTTTTCGAAGGCGTGGGAATGTTTTGCGTTGAGATGTTTGCAGCCAAGGACGGCGGGGTTTTCATAAACGAGGTAGCGCCACGGCCCCACAACTCAGGCCATTATACCATAGAAGCCTGCGTCACCAGCCAGTTTGAGCAGCACATTCGGGCGGTGGCCGGGCTGCCCTTTGGCGATGTTGCGCTTATACGCCCGGCTGTTATGATGAATATTTTAGGCTCAGGAGTTTCAAGAGGCAAGGCAATAGTGCTTGGAGCAGGCGAAGCTTTAAAAATAAAAGGCGCCATGCTCCATATATACGGTAAGGAAATCTGCGCGCCAAAACGTAAGATGGGGCATCTGACAGTGACCGCGGAAACCCCGGAGCTGGCGGAGAAGCTGGCGGAAGCAGCCACAAGGATAATAAGCATAGTTAGCGCAAGCGAAGGAGGAAAATAAATTTATGAAAGAAGTAGCAATCATCATGGGCAGCGATTCCGACCTGCCAGTCATGAGAGAAGCGGCCAACATATTAGAAAAGCTGGGCATAGACTATGATCTGGATATCGTCTCAGCCCACCGCACTCCGGATAAAATGTATAGCTTCGCCAAAAATGCCCGGGAAGCGGGCTTCAAGGTTATAATCGCCGGAGCCGGAGGCGCGGCCCACCTGCCGGGTATGGTTGCCTCGCTGACCACCTTGCCGGTTATTGGCGTGCCGGTAAAAACCGCCGCCCTAAGCGGAGTAGATTCACTCTACTCCATAGTGCAAATGCCGGGAGGCATCCCCGTAGCTACCGTAGCCATTAACGGAGCCTTAAACGCCGGACTGCTGGCCGCCCGAATCCTTGGAGCCACAGATAAAAAAATAGCCGATAAGTTATCGGCTTATCAGGAGGATTTAAAGAAAATGGTGGAGGCAAAAGCAGCGGCGTTAGAGTAAGTTAGTATATACTTGCTTTCATGCCTGAATAGACACGGGTTTGTACTGATTGCGGCAAGCTCCAGCCTTGTTAACAGAGGAATTGCATGATATTATTATGTATCAGACAATATGAGGCAGACCAACAGGAGGCTTTTTTCATTTATGTATATTATTATGACTGAGGATCAAAAATGTGTTGTTAAGGGTAAATCAAGAAAATATATATGTGGTGTTAATGAGAAAACCCGTAAGGAGCTTGTCACCTATGAGACAGAACAAAGAGCGAAAGCCGCTATTATGAGAATGATGCCTATACCTAGTAGTTTTGTTAGTACAGAATATGATGATTGTAAAATATATAAACTAGTACCTGTGGAAATAAACGATAAAAATTCTTAAAATTAGGATAACAAGGGGTGATATTATGTCCGATAATATCATGAAAGTAGATTTAAGAAGCATAAAAACTGAAAAAGCGCTAAGGTTGGCGATGTTATCACTTTTAGAGAAACAAAATTTTGGGAGAATCAAGGTGATCGAGATATGTGATGAAGCTTTGATGAGCCGTGCCGCTTTTTATGCACATTATAATGACAAATATGATTTACTTAAAAATCTATTAACATGTTTCGCACCAGTAAACATTGATGAATACAGCGACTATAAACAATTGGAAACAGCGATAAATCAGTTTATATATGAAAATAAAAAAATAATCAGTAACATTATCTTGGATGCTGATAATGAAACATTAGAAATAATAACTAATTACATAATCACAAACATAATACCAATTAGGTATAATACGGGTAAAGCAAATCATAAAGATATTGTTATATCAAATTTCTTTGCAGGCGGAATATATTATTATGTTTTATGGCTGGTTAAAAACAAATTTCCGTATGAGATACCACCACTGAACCCGTGGATTTATGATATTATTTTAACATCTAATAAACATAATGGAAGGATAAAAAATACGGATGAATCATAAAAAAATATTTACAAAACATGCTGGAAACTGTATAATAAAGATGAAAAAGAACTCTGCCGGGTACGCATTAATGATCTTGTTTATAACCAACATATTGGCAAGGGGATAATAGTTCTCTTTGTGGAGGATTGCAGGCCGCACTTGTATGCGGAGCAAGAGGCCCAAAGGGCTACAACCACGTAAGTTCGCGGTTTAAACCTTCTTAATATTACGGCTCGGCGGAGTCTTTTTTATTTATTTTGATTTTCAGGAGGATCACATATGGGAGAAAAAGGATTAGTTAAAGAGATGCAAGGAGACAAGCTTGTGGTACAAATGACCCGTACCGAGGCCTGCGCTAAATGCAGGGCCTGCAAGGTTGGCCTTACCAGTAAGGAAATGATAATCACCGCTAAAAATCTGTGCGGCGCAAATATAAACGATTTGGTTAATATAGAGCTTCAAAGTCAGGATTTTCTGTTGGCGGTGGTGATATCCTACGGACTGCCCTGCCTTATGATGCTGATAGGCTTTGGAGCCGGATATGCCGCGGCAAGCTGCTTATCCGGCTTTTCACCCGAGCTTGCAGGCTTTATGCTGGGCATTATTCTTATGTGTCTTACTTATCTTTGGATACGAAAAAAAGAGTCTTATTGGAAAAGCAAAAACTTTGTTCCGGCAGCTACCAAGCTGTGGGACGAGGAATAACTCTAATTTAAATAATAAGCCTCACAGCTGTAAATAGGCTGGCCCATAGAGTGAAACCTCTCTTCATACTCTGTCATTATATTTTCCCGCCTTATGTCCTCGGCAGATGTGCGGCCATAATATTTACTGTTATGAAGATCCAGAAAAATATTACGAAGGCTCCAGCCTTTTTCACAAAATTGATTTAGGGAAAACTCAAACAGCACCTTGTTGTCGGTCTTAAAAAATATTTCTCCATTGTCTCCCATCAGTTCTTTATATGTATCTAAAAAAGCCCCATGGGTCAGCCTTCGCTTGGCCCATTTCTTTTTGCCGGGCCATGGGTCGCTGAAGTTTAGATAAATACGGCTTATTTCTCCTCTGTCAAAATAATTCGGCAGATCCCGGGCTTCCCCTACGATAAAGCCCAGAGAGCATTCAAGCCCGGCGGAAGCTCTGACGCCCGTAGCTATCACGACACGGTCACGCTCAAAGGCCAAATAATTGATTTCTGTGCATCTTGAAGAAAGGGCCGTTATAAAACGCCCCTTTCCGCAGCCTAACTCCAAATGTATTGGATTTGAATTATGAAAATATTTATGCCAGCACCCTTTATATTCACTTGGATCGTGAATCATTCTCGGGCTTGATGCAAGCTCTCTTTCGGTCCATTTTTTCTTGCGGATACGCATAACATTACTCCATTATTTTTTTATCAAAATTTAAGTATTTTAGCGTCTTCAAAGTCTTCGTCGCCTGTGTACCGACAGCCGTTTTCATCGGCCAAGTCATCGTATTCATCGTCATATTCCCAATACTCCTCTTTCTGCCGTCTTTTCCTGCAAATGAAAAAAACAGCAAGGCCCACAAGGGCTAGTATAATTACAACTGAACTGCAAATCACGATATTCCTCTGCTTTTTCTTATTCAGCCTGCTTATGATCCTTTTCACTTCCCGGCTGATTTCATTTTTTTCTTTCATACTTTCACTCCTCGTCTAACTTTAAAATGTTTTAGCTCATTGTATTCATGATAAGCTTTCCGCATAATTTGCTTTTCATCATGAAATTTTAGCAGATGATAAGCCTCATGCATTTTATAATACCCGGCATCGGCAAAAAACTCCTCCGCTTGCGGCTTGCAATAAAAGGAATTGCTGGCCATCAGATACCAATGTACTGTCTTGTTGACAATATCGTTTACGCCGCGAAAGTTATATTGAGTTTTACCTATATACTGCAATATACTTGCGGCTACCCCGGTTTCTTCCTTTACCTCCCTCAAAGCCGCCTGCTTATAAGTTTCGCCGGATTCAACCGTTCCCTTTGGCATAACCCAGCCTAAATACCGTCCGTTTTGATTTTTATAAAGCAATAAGACTTTACCTCTATATATTACAACACCCCCACAGCTAACGGCTTCTATCATTGTAATGCTCCTTCATTCTACAAGGTTGACTCAAGTTGGCTAAATTATATCTTGTTTTATATAACTTTTCAACCGTAATACCTTCATGACGCACAGAACGTGTCATTTAAAGCCGTTTAAAATAACAAAAACGATGGTTAACACCTAAGGGCCTAAAACTCAGGCAGTATCAAATCTATATCCTGATTCGTACCCAACTCCAGCCATTCGTCAATTATTTTTTCCATTGATGTCTTTAGATCGTGGCGTTCGGCGGAAGCCTCAGCCAACAGAGGGATTTCCTTGCATAGCGTACTTCCGATAAAGACCCTAGCCGTCCCCAGTGTGTCGCCCTCTTTCACCGGCGCCATTATCATATCCGGGGCTGAAATTTCCACGCGTATCATTTTTGCTTCATCATCGGAAAGAGGCAGCATTAAGCTTTCTTTATAAGCAAGCTTTACCTCGGGAGTCTTGGAGCGGTCTATTGAAACAGATTCGGCTGTGTTTCCTTGAGTAATGATATCTTTATATTTGAAGGTGGTAAAACCGTAATTCAGCAAAGCCTTTGTATCCTTCCACTTTTGTTCTCTGCCCTTGTTACCCCAGCCGCTCCCTAATACGACGCTTATAAGCTGCATTCCATCACGCTTGGCCGCGCCAACGAAGCAATGCCCTGCCTTTCCGGTAAAGCCTGTCTTTATACCGTTGGCCCCCTGGTATTCCCGCAGAAGCCTATCCTTATTATTTAGAGTATAGGAACGCTTGTTGCTGCTTACAGTAATCGAAGGTGTATTGATTATTTCCATAAATTTTTCGTTTTCCAGGGCGTAACGGGCAATTAAAGCCAAATCATAAGCAGTAGAATGATGCTCTCCCTGGTCCAGGCCGTTAGGCGTTTCAAAAACCGTATCAAGAGCGCCCAATTCTCCGGCCTTGTCCGTCATCAGCCGGCAAAATTCCTCCGTGCTTCCCGCCACATGCTCGGCAATGGCCACGGCGGAATCATTGAAGGACTCCAGCATTAGAGCGTACAGCAAAAACTCCAGCTTTATTTCTTCCCCCGCCGCAAGATGCATGTGTACCTTCGGGGCTGCCGCGGCTTTTTTGCTGATGGTGACGGTATCATTTAAATTTCCTTTTTCCAAAGCAATTATAGCCGTCATTATTTTGGTTGTGCTTGCCATAGCCAGAGGCTGTTTTTCATTTTTGCCCCAAAGTATTCTGCCTGTCTCGGCGTCCATCAGCACGGCCCCAAGAGCATTAACCTCCGGTTCCTCCGGCGAGTTGGCGTAAACAGGCGCAATACCGCTTAACAGCACAAAAATAAACAATATAAAAGAAATTAATTTTTTCATCCGAGGTTCCTCCTTTATATAACATAAAAGCGCAAATTTTCACCTTTATCGCTTTCTCTATTTTGGTCGGATTCCACGGATATTATGTACAATATATCACATATCCAATTCCTTTTCCGTTTCCTCTCTTAATTCTTCAATATTAGTTTGCAGCAAAGGCAGCTCATGCAGCGAGGAAAGCCCGAAATGACGCAAAAACTCCTGAGAAGTGCCGAATAATATAGGTTTGCCGGGCGAATCCTGCCGTCCGTTTTCACAAACAAGCCCGTACTCTATAAGCTTGTTTACGGCGTGATCCGCGTTAACACCCCGGATATCTTCAATCTGAGCCTTGGTCATTGGCTGCTTGTAAGCGATGATCGATAATGTCTCCATTAAAGGCGGGGTAAGCCTTTTCTTTGGAGCCGCCTTAACGGTTTTAATGATATGCTCAAAATACAGTGGATTAGTACAAAGCTGATAAGCGTCCTCCAGCTCTTTTATAAGTATGCCCCGTTTATCGGCTTCAAATGTATCCGATATATGCCGCAGCAGGTTTCTGACCGTAGCCTCATCAAGCTCCAGCGCCTTACATAAAGATCTGATAGATACCGCTTCTCCGGCGGCAAATAATATAGCTTCTATTATTTTTTCATATTCCGATATATTCATGCCTCTACCCTCGAAATTAAAATATCGTCAAATAAATCTCCCTGTTTGATCCGGATCTTCTTTTCTTTAATAAGCTCCAGCAGGGCCAGGAAGGTAACAACCTGTTCCGCCCGGCATTCCGCCTCCATCAGTACCCTTGTAAAGGAAATCCGGCGTTTCTTCTTCAGCAAATTACATAGATGATCCAGCTTTTCCTCAATGGTATAATTATCCTTTCTCACCGTATCAAAGCCGTGACGAATACGGTCTATCTTTAATTCCTTTCTTCGAAGAACATCCTGAAAAACTTGAAAAAGCCTGTCCAGTGAAATGCCTTCAAGCAAATTTTCTTCACTCTTCATCTGCTCAAGAATCGGCAAAATATCTTTTTCAGGAATTTTATAGAAGTATTTTTCCCCGTCCATTGCCTTTTCCTCTAAAACACCGGATACTTTTTTAAAGCGTTTGTATTCAATCAATCTGGCTACGAGGGCCTCCCGTGGATCAAGCGAATCTTCCTCATCCTCCAACCACCGACCCGGAAGCAGCATTTTAGACTTTATCTCCAGCAGGGTGGCGGCCATATATAAAAACCGGCTAAGGGAATCCATATCCTCTTGAGGAAGATTTTTGATATATTCAAGATACTGGTCGGTCAGCTCCGCAATTGGTATATCGTAAATATCTATCTTGTTTTTTTCTATCAAATGATACAAAAGATCGAAAGGCCCTTCAAAGGCGCTAAGCTTTATAGTTATCATATCAGAAACCACCGCACCACAGGATATACGGAATGCCTGTATACCATATCCGTAAGGCTGCCTATAAGACCCGGCAAATACCCTGTAAGAATAAGAAATATCACAATGAGCCGCAAATAATTATCATAAGCAGACATCTTCGTTACGGCCCGCGGGGAAAGGAATTGGCTCAACACTCTGGCGCCTTCCATGGGATATACCGGTATCAGGCTAAATAAAGCAAAGGAAATAGGATAAGTATACAATGAGCTGAGAATATCTAAATATCTGAAGCAAAAGCACCCTAACAGTATCCCCATAAGTATACCGACGCACAGCAAGACAAAAAAAGGAAGGAGACATGTTAGCAAGGTTCCTGTTTTCCTGCTTTTATAATAAATAGGGCTTGTTTCCATAGGCTTACCCCATCCGATTCCGAAAATAAGCATAAGTATGCAGCCGATAGGCTCCAGATGCTTTTTGGGATTAAGAGTAAGGCGGCCTGTGTTTTTAGGCAGCGGGTCCCCTAGCATGGTACTGGTCAACGCCTTGATGTATTGATGCAGGGTTATAGTCAATACCGCGGACAAAGCCTGCACTAACAGAGCAATCAAATTAGTATTCAACAAAGCACCTCCGTGTAGTAGATTTATCTCTTTTCAAGAACCTCCCCCTGCCCTTCCCGCCTAAAAACCGGCCCTTGTCCACAATTATCTCGCCTCTTGATATGGTCATTACCGGATAGCCTGTCAGCTCCATACCTTCATAAGGCGTGTAATCCGTATTTTCATGAAGAATTGTTTTTGTAAGTCTTACCTTAAGCTTTGGGTCGAATAGAACTAAATCCGCGTCGGAGCCCGGAGCTATGCAGCCTTTTTTTGGATAGAGCCCAAATATCTTAGCCGGGTTTTCACAGCAAAGCTCCGCCAGCCTGGCAAGCGATATCCTGCCTTTTACATAGCCTTCGGAAAAAAGCAGCGGCAGACGCGCTTCCACCCCTGGAGCGCCGTTAGGAGTGAGCGTAAAATCCTCCTTGCCTAATTGCTTTTCCTTTTCATAAAAGAAGGGACAGTGATCGGTGGCTATTACGTCTACGGCTCCATCCTCCACGCCGCGCCAAAGCGCTTCTCTGTGCTCCTTTGACCTTAGTGGCGGGCTCATAATATATTTTAATCCTTCGGCCTTGGGCAGACGGTAAAGTGCTTCATCCAAAAATAAATATTGAGGGCAGGTTTCGGCAAAGATATTTTTTTGCCCCCGCCGCCTTGCGTCTTTTATAGAAGAAAGACCTGGCTCGTTAGTAAGATGGACAATATACAAAGGCGCGTCACCCGCCATCCGGGATAACATAAGCATACGGTAAACAGCCTCCGCTTCGCATTCCACCGGGCGGCTTTTTGGGTGATATTCAGGTGAAAGGCAACCCTTTTCTTTATAATCCCGGCGTAAAAAATTAACTACTCCGTCGTTTTCCGGATGCACAGCTATAACCATTCCAATTTCCCCAGCCCGCCGCAGCACCTGAAAAGCCTCTTCATCATTAAGCTTTCCATCGTATGTCAGATAAATCTTGCTGCTGGTTATTCCTTCCTCCATCAATACGGCCATTTCGTTCAAAACACCTTCGTCCACTCGCTGGATCACTCCATGGAAGCCATAATCTATAACAGCCTTATCCCGGGCAAGGCCGTGATATTGTTCGACCTGGTACATCAGCGGCTTGCCCGAAGGAGCAAACGCCATGTGGTCTATGATGGTAGTCGTCCCTCCGAAAGCGGCCGCTACCGTTCCCGTATAAAAATCATCTGTAGCGCGAGCGACGCCAACATCCAAATCCATATGGGTGTGGGCGTCAACTCCGCCCGGTAAAAGGATCAGTCCCGTTCCGTCTATAACGCGGCGGTCCTCTATGTCAAGACTCTCTCCCACGGCCTGTATAACGCCGTCCGTTATATAAACGTCGCCAATAATTTCACGGCCGGCTGCCGCCATTTTTATTTGCTTGATAAGCATATACCACAAGCCTCCTATTTAGTTTTTTCCAATATTTGCTCCACTATATCCATGTAGTCCGCCGCGTACTTTTCATACAGAGGCTTACACAGGTCCTGCAGCTTTCGCTTCTCCTCCTCAGAGGGAATTACGACCTCCACGCCGTAATTTCGGACATATTCCTCCGATGAAAGCTCCCGTTTGCTCCACTCCTCCCTTTCATACAGAGCGGATTCCCGCGCGCATTCAAACAGAATTAGCTGGTCCTCCTCAGAGAGCTTTTCCATAGTGGTCTTCGACATTAGCTGCATTTCTGGAACCCGCGTATGCTCATCCGCGTAAAAATACCGCGCCACCTCATAATGAGAAGTAGATTCATAGGACGGCCAGTTGTTTTCCGCGCCGTCTACCCTACCCATCCGCAAGCCGGAATATACCTCGCTGAACACCATCTGGACCGGGTTAGCGCCCAGCAATCTTATCATGTCCGCCATCATCGCGGCGGATTCCTGAATGCGGATATTCAACCCCCGCAGCTCCTCCAGGCTGTTGATGGGTACGCGGGTATAGAAGGAACGGGAGCCCGCGTTGTACCAAGAAAGCCCAATCAAGCCTTGTTCCTCCAAAAAGCCGAGACAATGATCCCCGATCTGCCCGTCCAGCACCTCCCACATATGGGCGTCGCTCTGGTACAGATAAGGGAGCTGCAAGGCGTTCAAGCCGGGGGCAAACTCAGCCAGTATTGAGATGGAAACCCGGGCGAAATCAATTCCTCCAAACCGCATCTGCTCCACTACCTTTGTCTCACTGCCAAGCTGGGCGCTGTGATATACAACGATCTCAATACGGCCCTCCGTCCGTTCACGGACAAGCTCGGCAAATCTGTACGCGCCCAGGGTGGTCGGATAGTCGGCCGCCTGGTTCTCGGCATAACGGAACACAAATTCCGGCGCCTTGTTTTGCTGCAGGAAAAAGAGCGATTCCCGCCCATTACAGGCGGCCACGGTTATTATAGTTAGTATAAGGAAAAGCACAGCCGTAATCAGCGCCACTCTGCGCATGCTAATCATCTCCTACCTGTTTTAGAAGCCGTAAGCCTTTCGTCATTGCGGGCTCGACCCGCAATCCCCCACCCCCCTCCGCCATTGCGGGCAATGGCAAGCAAAACTTCCTTTGTAGTAGCCATTTAATGTCATAGGAAATTGCTTTGATTCCAGCGTTTTGTTCTGTTCCCAATCTCTTTTTACCAAGTTGCCGCTGATGACTATATGGAGAGGGGATTGCGGGTCGAGCCCGCAATGACGAGTGGGGGTATGTTTCCGGCATTTCCTTAATTCTTGCCCGCCATTGCTCCTTTATAAGCCGAAGGGCTCTTTCCCGTCATTTTTCGGAATACCTTGGTAAAATAGTTTGGATCTTTATAGCCCACCCGTTCACCTATTTCCCGAATGGTGAGATCGGTTCCGCGCATTAAATCCTTGGCAGCCGCAATCCTCGCTTCGGTAAGGTACATAATAAAGTTACGCTGAAAGCACTGTTTAAATAGCTTGCTGAAATGAGCGCTGGAATAATGCATTTCCCTCGCTACCACGGGCAGTAAAATGTCCTCGTGATAGTGGGCGCCTACAAAGCTCTCAATCTCCTTTTTGACGGCGGCCAAACGCCCTCCTTGCCGGGCGTCCGCCTCCGCGCTTATCCTCTCAGAAATCTGAAGCAGCGCATCGGCCGTTGTACGGCAAAGGCCATCAATGTCGTGCTCCGTCCCATTGCTTAGGCTAATTTCTGGTGGGGGACCCTCCATGCCCTTCCATAGCTTTTGTACCGCTCTGTTAACCAACGTTTCCAGCCGTTCCACAATGGCGGCCCAGTCAAGCCGCTGGGCTGAAAGGTTGCCCGCCAGACTTTC
>Ga0153942_1000257_pt1 | contig 19785 bp, 22 predicted proteins | sample TSNJ026MetaG_FD_104731 | JGI IMG/M metagenome (GOLD analysis project Ga0153942, IMG submission 104731) | Attine ant fungus gardens microbial communities from New Jersey, USA - TSNJ026 MetaG | ecosystem: Host-associated > Fungi > Mycelium > Unclassified | place: USA: New Jersey, Brendan T. Byrne... | reverse complement strand
TGCACTAATGCCTCTCATACGAAGTTCGACGTGACATTCACTGCGAATGACACTTGGCGTTTTTGGAAAATTCTTGGGAATACCTGGTGTTAGCTGACTGCCAATCTATCATCACAGACGAAACACCTGGAAAGTAAATGACTCCTCCGCCGAGTGGCAGGACGTATAGCCTCTCAATTTTGTGAGCATCGCGCCCGCAGGTAGAGGCTAGGAATGTTCCGAGTCTGCCCCATTTCCCCTATGTGATTACGTCATATTCTTCTCTTGTTTCATTCATGCGCTGAAGCAGCTGTTCGAACAGAACTGGAGTTCACCGATTCAACATTAACGAACTCCCACAACAGATGGCTGACCTCAACGTCATGACTCATCTTGAGGGCGCATATCTAAGGAAAACAGATTTCGTGCAGATCTTGGTCTCAGACTCTGAATGGGGAAAGCTATATAACATCATTGTGTCCTGTCATGCCGATACCTCACGGACAAGCCTCCTGGCCCACACGTAGATAGGATCTGGATCAAGTTTGAACAAGTATTCATTTTGCAGACCTTTGCGCCGAGACCCCAAAACTCTAATTATGCACTTACTCATCTTTAATAAAACTACCATAACTAGGAAACACCTAGTTAAGGAAAAGACCTCAAGCACTCCAGAGCACCGGCCATCGTTGCGCGTTGAATCGGGAAGTCTCAGCTTTATTCTACAGATGGCCTTCCTTCTCCGTCATGATGGCCGACCGTGGGACTCAACACACCCTCCAAGTCATCTTCGTGTTTTCTGTAATGGATCTCGATCGGCAAGCCTTCGGACACGTGGCGCTTATCGAGTTATGCTGCGGGAGTTCTTACAGATATAGATGGGACACCCGAGCCATGCTTCAGGGCTACAGGAATTACATCCCTGGTCAAATTCACATATTCTTCCCGACTTCATAATATCCGAGTCTTGATAATGAAAAAAGAAACTAAATAATCATCGACTTGTGGCATATTGCATTGGACCTAATAAATTTCCATGGATCACGAAACGATCAACAATGGGATAAACATGGTCGATGTCGATGTCACACATAGATTTGGTCTCAGAAGCTCCAACCATTCACACTGTGTATTTTTGAAAAATCTAGACTGCGATAATTCCAAATTAGCCGTGCACAATTTCCAGTGCCATTCAGGTGGTAGGAACTACGCCTGCTTCAACGATCCTGCACATGAATCAACTCCAGATAGAAAAAAGCTGCGGTTGTCTCGTGGCAACGTTGACACTGCTTGGCTCATACTTGGTATCTCCGGTGTTTGTATTCTGCCTGGAAATATTACCGGGGCTGTCAACAAAGGTTGGAGTCTGAATGGAACATGAGTTGGTGAACTAAATCATGACCCAGCTCGGATCCGTTCTGGACGCATTGAGCCACACGGTAAATGTTCTGGGCTAGGGTTTGATAGTTCCTCGCTTGAACATTCCTCCCCGTGCCCGTGCAAGTACGAGATAAGCAATTGAGAATCGAGATGTTTCACAGTAGACATCGACGGGATCGCAATTTCGGTAAAATTTGTTGGCAGAATAACTTGAGGAATTGAGTTCACTGTGAAGAAGGGCATTTTGATGAGCGGGGGTGCGTTACTGAAAAAATGTTCTATTTTCAGCGTGCTTAACCTCACCGATGTAATACATTCCGAAAATATCTTCTATTTCCTAGCGATGGGATGTGTCTACACTAGAGGTTACAACAAGCGTACAACAAGGGGCGTATCTACAAAGGCTAACAAACAAACAGTGATAAACGTGGCATGAAGAAAGGAGTCCTCTCAAGTACAGGAGAGTCACTTTTGTCGTATCATAAGTCTCAAAGACAGATATGAGAATCCTTGTGGGAAAAACAGAAAGGAATTACCAGTAACATCTCTGACAAAGGGTTAATTGTTTAGTCATATCATAGTTCTGATTTACGAGATCAATACCGTTTCCGCTATTGAATTACTCTTGTCACAGCATCTTTGAAGTTATTTGCGGTGCCCATAACTTGGGTTGCGAATGGTCAATAAACTTGTTCTGGGAACTCGCGCTGGCGCCTTTCGACAGAAGCTTCCACAAGAACTGTTTTAACGAATTGTTTTAATTATCAAACTCCGAACCGGCCTCGACGTAAACTATGCTTCGATCCATGGGGCAAAGACCACCCTGACGGGACTTGGACAGAAAGAAACTAGCATGCATCATAATGCATTAACAGTTGCCCTACACGAAGTAAGAGAATGTATGAGAATAACGTCACGAAGAGCAGGTCTGCTTTGATAACTCGTTGGTAGCTTTTTACGTGATCACATCTGGGAGTAACAATCCATAGTAGATTGCTTGTAATTTGAGGTTTGACAGACGCTATGAGAATTTTTGTTATAACAACCAAAAATCTGGGCAAAGCAATAGTCAACCTCTCTGTTAGAGCAGAGCTGGAACTACTTTTGATTTAGGACCAAACTGGGTTTCTCCTGATTGGGATCAAATATGGGATACTACATTGGTGGCCGTAAGCGATTAACCTTGAAGCTGACATGTGGACTCTCATCTGTCAATTCAAGGTTTGATGTCGTCAAGGAGTTTTGTCCTGGGTCACATCTAGTCACATTTGTTGGTCACTCAGCTGATAACTTCTGTCAAATATGTGCTGCATGTTATAATAGGAATTCTGGGTAGCTAGTGAGATATACTAGAGTAATCACATCGGATGCAGTGGACAATTTCGATATCCTATTTTACTCTCCCATGTGGGAAGACATCTCGGGAAGCATCTCGACACTGATTAAGTGATCACTTGACAACTATTTGTCCGCCGTTCCAATTAGAATAATAGAACCTGGGATCTGAATTGCCGAGATGTTGATAAGTCTATTTTCGTTCTATTTTCATTATGACTCATTGGACGGCTCTCAATGGGGCTGTCACTCGGGTCATTTCTCTCTGTTTATCTGCGATTGAATCATAGATCAGGATGCATACACTAGAAGGAATCATCTATCTAGCGAAGCTCGGATAACTCAGGGACTAAGTAGTAACAGATACTTAAGTGGACATTGTCAATACAAAACAACAGTGGGTAATTGGGCCTTTGAGCCACTTGAACTGGTTATCCTTTTGCCAAATATCAAGGTGTATCAGATTGACTGAAGCTTATGCAAGGCAGACAAACCCATGAGACTACTCGACCGACATTTGTTGATCAGGTGACCTGTTTTTGGTTCACAATTTCTATTTCACAAGTACGAAGATCTAGACTGCAAGGCACAGGAAGGAGAGGTGGGTACGAAATAAATACCGTCTCATGGTTTACCGATGAAGATTGACGACTGAGAGAGAGGTTTCAAGCTATATACTTATATACGAGTGGCCGGTCTCCCGGTTGTTGGTGGAAGGAAAATTTTACAGTTTAATGCTAGAGCGTCACTTGGCACGATTACATATTGATTGGGATGGAAATACACCACATTGTTCCGATGGTACGCTTGTGAGAGTCCGTTTAAATAGGGTATAGCCGTGTCTGCAGGTACTACTATAGCATTATGAAGAAACAGTGTATGTGATGAATAAAGAAAAGGCATATATACTCATTCTCACTGATGGGTGGGAGCCTCGTCCTTGGGATCTTTCCTCAAAGTAGCCTTCCATGAATGTGTCATCAACAGTAGGTATTTGTCAGGTAGGGTGTCGGAACTAGACCTAGCCAAAAATTTTGCGAGCTCTTTGACCCATTTACAAGTGCCTAGGTCGTCTGGGGATATATGGAAGGTAAGACCTCTCTAATGTGGCGGTGGTCTTCATGTTGTGAGTGCGAGTCTGGCGAGGCTCTCCACATGAGGAAGACGTGTTCTCAGCTGGGACAAATTTGTATGTTAGTGTATGAGGCATCCGTACAATTCGCATTTCTCTCTAAGGCCTCGGAAATGTGACGCTGGCTGGAGTGATGAGGAAGTGGCTTGTCCGACATATCACAGTACCTTACGTTTTGAGCCATAGGCCATCTCCAAAACCATGGTCTTCACTGATTCTTTACTTGAATTTCAAATTCCGTCGAGCAATCATTTAGATCAATGATGCGATCAAAAGATGTTATAAACTCTGCAGCCACAAGCATATATTCGAATAGATACATGTGAACCAACAAGCGCAACAGTGTCGAGGACAATCATATATGATACATGAAGCGAGGATATTGAGTGAACGAATGCAGAAAATTATACAGGGAGATAGCATATGAGTGATGATATGAGGTTATTCTAAAATGAAGCTGTCATTAGAAAAATCTATTCCCTGGACCATATCCGTGAGGGGACTTCATTTCAGAAGACTGCATGGCGGAATGATTCAAAGAAACGTCGGGTAGTGATACATTTCTGGATATAGAATATGGTTGGGGGTAAGGTATTTTGGGATTACCCGAATAACTTGCAGGGTTGATGGAGGAGGAAGGGACAAACGATCGATTAAGGTATTCACGACCTCCATGAGGCGGTATCTCACATTGATGACTTGCTGGGACAGGAGATGGCGAGGATGAGCATGCAATGACAGTGTTTGGATTTGGGTTAAATGCTGCGGTGAGTAATTGAAACTGGTATGGGTTGGTTGCATTGCCATTGATGCTTGTGGATCCTGACAACGACAACGAAGTATGAGGCGAAGATGATGACGGATATGAGTCCATTTTCGAGTTGTCAATTGTTATCATCCTGCCAGAACCATGACTTGCAGAAGGCCAGGAGCATCCCCTGTCCATTCTGTGAGGCTGCCAGCTTTCTGTGGGGTTGAATGGGTCATACAGTGTGGCGACAGGATTCGGAGCCTGGTAGGTGTAGCCATATGAGGTATGATCGGGTTGACTTGTATGGCAAGGTGCCATTTCTTGGGGCGGACGGTTCAAGGGCGTAGAATACAGTACACGGGTGTCCTGAGTGGGTGATGATCGGAAACCATCTGAAGAAATGCTATAGCGGGATGATACAAGGCCATGTCTGCTATGATTTTGATGGACTTGAGTCAGATCATGCGGTACACGAGCACAATGCCCAGCAGAATAAAGGCCTTCATCTGCGTGTAAAGATTCTCCGAGATCTTGTCCTGCCGTTTCATCTGATTGGGAATTGTCTAGGTGTCTAGGGCCGGTGATATCACCCCGTCTTTTCTTCCTCGTGTTGTTGGGCCTCCGCCTATATACATAGTCGGGATATTTGGAATTGAAATTTTCTTTTAAAATTTTGGCTTGGTCAAGATAGAACTGCTTTTCTGACTATTGGCATCCTAACTCAGACAATAACCATCAAGGCTCTCGTTTTACTCACCATCGGCATGGTTGTCCACTCCTTACTTAATAATTTACTGATCTCGCCTGTGCGCATGGACTGATTCTCTGCAGAAACTTGTGGTCGCCTCCGACGAGCAAAAATCATGAAGGCATTCATTGGTCGCTTCGGTGTACCGTCAGTATTGAGGGTCTGGGACGTCAGGGCGACATCCTCTGATTGGTAGTAAGTACAAGCAGCTGTGTGAAGCGAATGAGTGCAGACACCTTCAACTTCAATCTCGTTCTTGTGAACTCCAAAACTGCCGTCATCTGAACCTGACAATGACTGCGCCCTGTCACCTGGTCGCTCGCTAGTGAGCGGGAATAGGCTATCGCAACTGTCACTAATTGCTGGTCGTCCTGCCGAGGACGTATATATGTATTGGTTCATGGTAAGGAAAGAGTTGATGGCAAGAATAGAACTGCGAAGAAAGAGCGACGTTATGGATGTCAATAGTTAAGAAAGAGTGAAGTGAAGGACGCCTGTTAGTGGCATCCAGTCGCGGGGTGATCGGCACAGCGTGGGTCTCAGATAGATCGGTATACGGTGACAGGCGGAACGAAACGCGGATACAACCAGAGTTTGTAGTCAGAACTGCCCTTGCTGAACCTAGAGCGCGTTGTATCTGCCAACTCGAGAATCGAGATGTTGACGTATGATGCCCAGGGAGTGGGAAGCGCTGGGTAAACGCAATCCATTCAATTTACGATCTGGCTGGTTCGTGCCGAAACCTTCCACTTTTTACAGCCGGCTCACAGGAACAGTAACGGATTTCAATATCTCCTTCCGAACAAGCACCGGAACTTGTGATTTCACCTTCGGCTACGGCCGAGAGTCTTGGATAAGCGCCCTGTCCAATGTTTCAGAATCACCATCTGAAGAAAAGCTGGCATTGGCCGACAGAGTGACTGAGATTGGTAATTTGACTCTGAACAAGAAATCTCCATTCTGAGTAGGGGTGTTTCTCGACCCCTGATCTTAGATCACGACAGAGACCTTGTTAAGCCCTGACCCTGGTCCGTTGACAAATCGTGACTCTGCCACTTTAAGTTCAGAATGACTTTTTCACAGCCGGTATCTATCGTGTGTAATGGTGTGACAGGTGCTTGGAGACGAAAGGGCTGTGCTGGATTGCGGCTCCGAGAGAAGCGGCAGTGAAAATTTTACACCTTCGCTGTCCTTGTGATACACTGCATCTTTGACACCAACGCATCTCTAGGCACCTGTGTCCCTCGTGTAAGCTAGATAAAATTTGTGTTCCCCCACCATCCTACCTACGGTTTACGATGTTTAATGAGGCGCAGTCGCGAACGATGCAGTCACCCTTACATACAGCAGAATTGCCTCGTTTTCGGAGTGAAGCTAAAGCGTACTACCCCATTGCCAGAAACCCGGGATTCGGACCCAATAGATTTGGCCGATAGCTCTCCCTACACCAAAATTGTATGGGTAAAAGCATTGAGGCCTAAACGGACTGTAAAAAGTACCCTGCCGTAAAGCGCAGTCTTTAGTAACCATCAGTTCCTTTTCTAGAAGTCAGTGCAAGTGCAAGTCTTCTAAGCTACCCAAGTCGAGACATTGAGTTCTGACCTGTATGCATGGACGCAGAGGATCCTGGAAACGGTTTACTGAAGCTGTGATCCTAAGTGTCTTCCTGCGTTCAGTGGTTCTAAGCTGCGCATCAGCCCTGCTGACATGTAGACACATTTTGATGTCACGCATAATGACATGGCACATCAAAATTCAACCAGGACGAGATATCCTGTGGAAACAAACGCCTTGAGTGATTTATACCAATGCTATTCCGTTGGAAACATGATATAACATAATTGACTGAACGGATAGCATAGATTTTTCTTGTGCTCGAGCCCTCTGAGCGTACACCTTGGCGTACGATCAGGAGAGGTGGCCAACCAGATCGTGTTTGCCTTTTCGTAGCATCCTGGATTACAGGTAACACGTGTCAGGACATACTAGGTAACTGTTGGGTCACCTCATGGGCTTGATCTCTTGCAGAATTCCTCAACATCCATTTGAGCTATTTTTGACAGAGGGTTTTAAATCATCACTGGTTGGTATTTGAGCACCCTATATCCATCATCAGCATCGGAATGGAAGCCCAAATATGGATTTCTCTGTCCGCCAAGCTCGTGATTGCCTTGAAGGAGATATGGTTGTCATTAGATTTGCATCAAGTTCATCTCATTGCAAGGACTCAACTATTGTTTCAAAGCCCGGATCATGCGACACACTGATCGACGAACCTATAGGCACAGCTCTCGCCCCAAGCTCCTACATCGCGGTTAATCGTAGTGTTGACTTTGATCTCATCCGAATAATACCTCGCCTATGAGATTGATGAACTGGTGTCATGATTTGCAGTATCTGATAAAAATCTCTCATCGACTATCAAGCGTGGGCTGACACTGACCTCCCCCAAAAGGCATGATCACCTTATGATCACCTTGCCCATGTCACAGTTGCGGGTGATTGATTGATCAGCTTGTGGGTTCTTTTCAAGCCACGAAACCCGGATATCCTTTCCAGTAATTTGGTCAATGCCTGTATGGACAGGTACGGTTTTCCCCAGGCCAAGAAATTCAGAGGTGAAGTAATATTGCATGAAGTTTCTATTCTTCGGGGGAAGGCAATCTTCCTTTCCGAACCATAGCAAATCCATGCTCAGCGGTCTCTCATAGAGGAGAACCTTCCACCCCCCTCTTGATGGGTTGGTTGGTGGTCTTCCCATCGATGAGGCGCTCCGTCCCCCCCTAATGTCATCGAATCAGTAATCACAGATTCCGCCAACATTTATGCCTGTGTTACCATTAGTGATGTCTATCAGTGAGATTTATAGCACATCGGCCACTCAGGCAACTGACAGTTAAAAGCTGTGGCACCCATGCTGTAAGCTGAATGAAGGATCCTGGCTTCGGGTAGGGGTGGCGGTTTAGCCATAGGCTAATGGGAACGTTATTTTTTTTAGGGTGATCAGAGCGTTGTTTCTATCTCTGTTTCTATCTCGTGCAGATCGTGATTTTTAAGTTGAGAAGTTCGGAGTTTCAATATTTTTCCACGCCTGATGTCCTGTCCTCCAAAGCTTTGCTGCTAGTGAACGTACTTTGAAAGATGCGTGATAGAGGTATCTTCCATTTCAAAAGGGTACTGCCTCGCATGGTGAGGCGTAATTTGTTTAGCGATGGTGTGACCGATTGACCTAGACTTCTCGTAGAGCTGGTCACCTCAAAACCTCTTCAATCTCTGGAACAGAACAATAGGGCCAAAGTCTCGTGGGCTTGATTTTACATTCTCTCCCGCGAAAGAAACGCTCTTTCAACAGCGTTGGCTTTCCAAGAAGCTAGTGCGAGCCTACCACGGTGACTATATCAACGAGAAGGTCTTCAAACGATGGTATCTGCCTGAAACAATACCCGACGTTCGTCCGCGTCGCGCCGTAAAGATAGGAGACGATGAGGCTAGTCTTGCAGAATATGCCAAGCGAAAGACACGTACTGAAGAGAGTGAAAGGGCCATTGAGAAGAAGGGAATGCCGCCTGTCGGAAGCTTGATGTTCGGCGAGATAGAGAGGAGGATAGACACTGTGGTGTTCAGGTCTTGTTTTACAGAGAGTATTTATGAGGCCAGAAGACTTGTCATTCATGGGAAAGTGCTTCTGAATGGGAAGAAGGTTGGTTAATTCTTAGCTAGCTCTTTGACTTGTATAGCTGAACGGATTCCTAGCACGACAACCCAAATACTCGTTTGGCGCCTGGGGACATGATTTCGGTAGACCCTTCTGCCGTCCGTTTCATCAAGCCTCAGGCATTGCCAGACAAAGACTATGAAGACATAAATGGATATGCCCAAGTTGAAAAGCCTGACCCGAAGCGCGACACCCCATTCTTCCTTCCTCATTATGCTTCTCCTCACCTCTTCATTCCCGCTTATATGGAGGTCTCCTTTTCTACCTGTTCAGCCATCTATGTCCGCCATCCCACCGCGCGCCCCGGATACTCAGAAATTCCTACACCGTATGATGCTGACGGTACAATTATTCGTTATGCATGGGAGTGGTATGTTAAGAGACGGCCGAGGATCCGAAGCGTGGAACAGCTGTCACGCATGCCTGAGGACAGACTTCATACATCTGGACTCATTAATAAAGATGAAATCATGAAGGAGAGTAGAAGGAAGATGATAAAAAGAATATGATTGCCTCTAAGCGCCAGTATAATGTTCGTTCTAATTGACCCTGATTGCAGAGGGCTGTCGCGACTTGTTCTACTCTGAAGATTGGCCACCATGTTTTTCTTGTTCGGAACTCAGCAAGGACAATGTTCTCCGTGGTTCAACACTTATTTACTGCATAATATCTTCTTAAGAACAGGTCTTAAGCGAAACGAAGGCTAATAACCCTCGTTGGTGAAAGGAGTGTATCATCACTATGTTCAGCAGCTGGCCGGTGGAATAAAAAGATAATGCTACCATCGAAGTTGAAAGCATGATAATTTTATGGAAATCACCAATCGTGGGAAAGACTTGCCAGCATTGACCTTAAGTCGCACCACATCTGCTTCTGATTCACTGTCTGCCTAGATTTTTGCCTTGGCTTCCTTGGCTTCCTCCTGCACACAGTATTTGGGCCAGTCCGACATAGAAATCATCTTTTGCAAACTAATCAAGTCTTTCCAAACCCTATCTGCATCCCAAGTTCATGGCCCTTCCTACCCCTTTGGTTCTCCCTACACCCAAGCCTGATCATCGGGCGACGCGGCCACCTCCCAAGGATGCATCTAGCCTTAGGATCTTTCTTTGGCGTCAGCGTATGTGGTTTGAGAGCACATTTGTGTTGAGCATGTTGGAACCATGGGAAAAGGTTTTATTGCGTGAGTTTCAGCATCTTGGATTTTGTCAGATCATGCTAGCTACAATTTCTTATCAGTTTCAATGCTCGCCCTCTTTTTTTTCCTTGTCATCACTGGTTTGTTCAAGTATCTTCCTCATCATCTCAATGTGATGTGTCGCCGCGCTATGTATTACCTATTCGGTCAGGAAGGCGACCCAAGGCAGTGGTTTGGGATCGGTAAAGGGATTGGAAATTGTGTCAGAGACCTACTGAAAGAGTCTCGATTGCTGGGTTCGCCAATCGGAAACTAGTTTCAGTCCAGACGTCGCGATGATTATCTATGTGAATCTTACGTTTAGAGAACAAACCATTGAATACTGATATGGATATTCAGTTTTGGATTTCTCGAACTCCTCAGATATTTTTCCCATGTTTAGATTGACATTCGGGATTTGTTTCTGTGTATGTATAACGCTCCGTCTTCTTCTACTCATACGGACTTTCTTTACTTTGACTGCGTGTTATAGGTAGTGTCAGCTGCTGAATCGTATACCCTTTTTGCTTCCTGCAAACTTTAATGCTCGTGAATCGAGTTCACGCCGTTTTGACACCGTGGTATGCCTATTTGTTCTGAAGAATGAAGGTTTGCCTAGGATTAAGGTTATATACACGGTGTGGACTTTGAACCAAATAGCTGGAGCATGCTAGACTCAGCCATTCATTTAGGACATTGACAATTGATCAGATGATAGATTCCAGGTGCCATTGCATAGTACCCTCTTAGCTGTAGACTAATCGTTGTATCCAGTGTTATCCATCTGATGACATTACTAGCTGTATTCATTATGTAATACTGCTTACTTTTCTGAGCCTCAAATTTATCATTATGATTTTTGTCAACCATCCTTGAGTTTTAGGTATCCTTGGACATTTTGAGGCCCATATCTCTTGACTGCGGTTGCTAAATCTACACCCCTACTCCACCTTGCCCTACCAGATTTCCCTATAGCCTTAAATTATCATAACCTGTCCTACTACCTGCTCCTAGTCTAGTTTTCAAAATGATGAATCTGATATTACCAATGACCCATTGCTGCCCCTTCCAGGGACCCAAGAAAAAGACCCAGATGCCAAAGATTATTAAGCTCCAAGCACAACTTACTCAGATCTAGCTCTTGCAACCTACCAGGAGAAACATGCCTCTAAAATTCAAATATCTGAACTAAATCCCTTGATCAATGAACCTTTTCTCCTCAACGCTTCCACTAGCAATCATCAATCCATTTACTTGTCAGCATTTGGAAAGCAACACAGCATTATAGACTGAGCCAATATTAATAGAAGAAAACTTGAAATTACAGGAGTATTGCGATGAACTGACGCAATAGACATGTCCAAGCTTGAACATCATTTTATTGACTCTTCTATCATTCTATCGACTCCTCCATTCCACTTACACCACCATTCTTCCATTGCCTCTCCACTCTGCCAACACCACCACTCTAGCCGACTCATCATTGATATGATACCACCTGTCACCTGGGGCCACAAGCTAACACCAAGGAATGTAGAGCAGGCTTATATAGAATCCAGTTCCACTATCCTCCCTCAGTCGTCTACTCGATCCCGAAACGTCTGAGGTGAGACAACACTTCTTGTATTACAATCTCTACTTATTGTAAATTGTAGATATTAACTGAATAAAAGGTAGCCATCTACTTGATCCCAAGATGTCTGAGATATTAACTGAATAAAAAGGAGAATTGGCAAAAAAAATTCATAGTACTTAGGAGATAATTTCAAACATTCAAGATCACTTTACCAAGTGACTATATGTGACTATATTCTTTGAGACACAGACTCAATCTGTTTGGGAGTTTACATCCAATCTTAAGAGCCTAGTGTCAGGGCCCGGAGCTCTCTATATAAATCTAGCTTGTACTACTACCTCTGTGTTATTTCCCCATTGAGCAGATCTCTTGGCCCTGAAAGAGAAGGACTAATGCCAAGTACTCTGATATCTGTACTACGGGGGTGTCAACATGATGTAGCGAACAAAACTTTATGATGCATTTCTTGTGACTTTATTCTTAGTTGATCTGAGACATGCCTAGGTATAGAATCCCACTTCTTACTCTCAGTCATCTACCCACTGGGTGACACTTGAGCCTATATTATTTGACCCTCCCAGGGGAGAGCCCACCTTTGGAGGGATGATGTTCAAGTAGTCAGACAGTGACACACATATAACTACCATGCATGATGCTTGATGCATCACACAGCATGCTAAAAAATAATGCAAGTTTGTCTACCTTGATCACCTGCTGACTTGCAAGCATGGGTAATGTATCTTCCAAACAGCGGGTGTAATTAACAATTGTAACCATGATAGTGAATGAACAAAAAACAAAAATATCACCCTTTGATGATGAGCATACAGGAGAAGTTATCTTAGTTTCTGCATCCCGGGCAGAGCAAGATAGTATACAGGTCATTACAAGGGAATTTTCGAACGGAAGCGTACAGTATTTAAGCTCATAGTCTTCTATCCCACACCATTGCAAAATTCCCAGTACAGCGGCCAAGAGAGCAGGAGTTGGTTCTAGGTGAAAATATTCTACCCTGACCAAATAGTCAATCTGATGCATAGCGATGAGCCATGAAATAAAACAAAAATAACAAAAAAACACAATCGGTTAATCATTCAATAACAATCACATCATTGTCTCTCTCCCTGTCTACCAGTATAATCATTTCATCATCATCATCATCGTCGTCGTCATCATCATCATCCAACCTCCTCTTTTTATTCGGACCCTGTCTTGGTTGTTGTTGGTTGACCGAATGTTCTCTTTTTCGTGTCGTCAATCCACTTTGGTCCGATGAATTTCTTCTTTTTCGAGGTGTAGGATCAATTTCAATAATTCCATTCGAATCTTCTACCGTTGTTGGCGTGGAAAAATGAGGAGAAGAAAGCGTTTCTGTGATTTTGGGTTTATTTCGTTTTTGGAATCGAGGTAAAGGATCGGGGAGAATAAAAGGAGGTGCATCGATAGGATGATTCGGACTATGTGAAAAAAATAGCAAGGTCAACTTTTTGTCTTGAAAATCAAATTTAGACGACTCACGATAGACTACATAAATTCACGGAAATGGTTCCTCCTTTCTCTCCTTCATCGTCGTCATCTTCCTCTACAATCGTTAGAAACTTGCCTCTTGTCACGTTCAAACTCTCCAACGTCCTCTCATAATTATCTTGCCAATCTGGATCACTCAACACTCTTTTATCCTCATACACAGTAACTTCCCTTTCATCCTCTTCTTCTTTCTCCCCATCTGAAAACAACAGCCCCTCGACAACTTGTCCCAACGTCATTCTGGAAGGATCACATCGCAAAATGACATACGTATCTCTGCAGACTCCACAGTCCGGATTAGGTTCACTCGTCCTGATACTACTAAGAGGAGCAGATGGTTTGAATTGTAGATGAACATCGCGAAGACTTTCGTAAGACTTTCGAAGGAGATGGAGAGCTTGTAAGACGATAAGACCAGAAATAATAGCATTGGTAGTTGCGATTGCTGGGATAATATTACCCGCCATTTCTGTCGGAGTTGTATATTCAAGTAAGGAGGACATATATATAAGGGTGTACATACCTTTGATTTCCCAACGCGTCTTTTCTTCTATGGCATATACCACAGAACGTAAATTGGATGAAGCAGTTACGAAATCCAATGTGTCATCGTCATCTTTGTCAAACGCTATCGTATCTTCACCATTTTGCAAACGAGATGCAAGTCGGTTCGTACTATAATCAAAAAAACAAAACAAAAGAAGGCATGTTCACACGGATGAGAAAAAATGGACAAACCTTGAGATAAATAATTCCAGATTTTCTACCAGAGAGAGTCTTTGTTGATCTCTCAAAACATGATGGTGGCTATTGCTGCTAGTGTTACTACATTCTCCACTTGAGCGAGAATGAAAATTGGATGCAGTGCTGATGATATTGTCGAAATTTAAAGGCGTAGGTGCCTTTCTGGACTTCCACATGTCTTTCATGATTAACAGATTTTCAATGTCAGCATTGAAAACCTACAATGAAAAGATCAAAAGACAAAAGGATGAAGAGGTAAAAGCTGACCTTGTCAAACACGATTCTCGCGATATCTGAGGAACCGTTGGGAGATGGTGTGCGTAGAGCTTTTCGTACAGCTTTGAACGCCAACGCTTCTTTCCGCAACGTTTCGATTTCGTGAACTTGGAAAAAAGGCAGGGGAAAAGTTTAACCGAGATTGATGAAGATATTCATAAGAGATGTCTTACCATTTTCACCTTGCCTTTCAGCTTGGTCAAGTTCATCTATTGCATCTTCATCTTCACCAAATAAATGACTGTTTTCAAGAAAGATGAATTTGCTCAGGAGAGGCAGAGAGAATGTACATACCTCATCAAGTAACTTTTACTCCATACAACACAATGTATAGGTTGACTTGGTGTTGAGCGGATGGTACAGATGGGAAATGTCTTGGGAGTGGGTTTCGGCACGCAATCAAAGCATTCTGTTTGATCCTATGGGAGGTGGTCTATTTTCTTGAGCAGGAGATGGGTCTTTTGAAAGTTACCTTGAGAAGACCTTGAACTTGACCCAGATAACCTGCTGTACCGGATTCGACAAGTGGAATGTCTCCTGCCATACACATTTTATTGACGTGTCGACGGGCATCTACGGGTTGGATGAATGGAAGACAGGAGAAGAGAGGGAGAGAGACGCGCCCAAGTTGTCTAAAGCGTTGAGAACAATGTCGAATTGCTTGAACCAGTCTACGTCATATTGGGATTCCTTGATATTTGCGTGGATCGGGTGTATTTTGACATTGGGATTGAATGGCGCAGCCGATTGAGCAGCGATCTTTTGAACATTGTTAATTGTTCAATACAAGGGCGCTTAAGAACACACCAAAGCTTTACTCTGCTTGACATTTTTTTTTCTGAACAAGAACTGCCGGTTAAGGTTAGAGAGGTCGATGGTATCGAGGTCGAGAATTGTGATGTGGCCAAAACCAGTCAATACAAGATTTTTCACTACAAGATGGAGGGCAGTTAGATGGAAAACTGGACGAATGTTTTTGCGGATGTACAGAGTTCACAGCCAATGCCGCCAGCGCCAACCAAGAGAACTTTAGTTTGAGATAGTTGACGGTAGAGTTGGGGACCTAGAATCGCATGAACATGAGCTGAGCGACCTGGCACGGTGGACATTTCTTTTGAAGGGAAGTTCAGATGATGTGAGCCTTTAATAAATAAATGACTTGTAAGGTCCTAAGGTCGTATTATTCTGATAAAACTTTGTCATGCTTCGCTTTTAGTATATCGGTTAATACACAAGCCTGTCAGATAACCTTCATTACCACACTAAAAAAAGAGGGTTCGATCCTGCGATGGAACTTTTTTCCTTTGAATAATCTGACCTCTTCCCTATTTTTTCTCCCGCCGACGACCTGGGCTCCTCAGACCTTGTCATCTCCGATGAAGAACTTAGCCCCTGTGCTTTTGTTGCTGATCTCAGGATTTGGGTCTATCTGCTGTCCCCACTGTACATCCAGGCAACAACTGTTTCTTATTCGTCTTCCTCCTCGGACAGCCCTCGCAACATCAAGGGAACTTCTGAGGTTGTTGTGCTCTCACAGAGCTCTGATCGTGCGACAATCTCGACTCTTGTCAGTAAAAACAATACAACAGGGTTCGACATTATCGTTTCCTACTCGCCCTCGACTGACTGACCAGCCTATCATGGGTATTCACGCACAGCCACTGTGCCCATCCCTCTCTTTCATTGTTGACGATACCTCGTCCCTATTTACAAAACATGGCCCTTTCATCTATTCCCAGCTAATCTCATTAAATCCCCATCTCTCAAGCTGATCATCCCTCACTTGGTTATCTTGATGAAGTCTTGAGTTTGACTGCGCAAGAACGTACTAGGTGGAGTGCTGTGAGGTTGAACCGTAGTTCGAGTAATCGTGTGCGGACGTTTATTGAAAGTACGAGTACAAATGACTTCGAACATGAGTATGAGCATCAGCATGAACGTGACATGGATACATATGATGAGGCATTTGGGAGATATACCATTGGAAAATTATTTCCCTTTCCTTTGAGTTTTCTCTCTACTTGGGCGTCTTCCTGTCACGTAATATCCTCGAATTAGCAACATTGGACAGATTATACAGTCCAATAAAACATATTACAACTGCTTGCATTCTTGTTTATGATCTCTTGATACAACACATCAAGATGGGAGTGGGATGAATTTATGAAATGCAAGGTTGATCAATATGGAAGAAGAACTCGACTCCAAGGTGAAGTTGAGATCAAGAAACAGGCGAGGAGAACAAAATTTGATAACAGCAATAGATACCCATGACGAATTCTGATATGTTACTCATGATGATGTTCCATCTGCGCTGTCTTGCGAAATTGTGGAGAATTGTGATGGCTTATTTATTGATGGAAGTCGTCAGCACCTTAGGCTATGGCTACTTATTGCTCAAACCCCTCAGCCTCCTCCTCTGCAGTTACAATTCCAACTCCCGGAAAATCCATTCTCAAACGTCCTCCCTCATCCCAGCCGTCCCTGTTCTCTCGGCTTTCCAAGTTTCTTCCGACCAATGTCAATTCGATATCGGGAGGCTCCAACTCGCAGGCAACGCAAGATGAAAACCGGCCACTCAAGCGTGCACATTTTATCCTATCCGAAATATCAATCGTATACCCAATATCCTCTATTAATCCACCTTCGATGCCGTCCCTCAAAGATGAGAAGCGTGCCATCGAGGACAAGGAATACGAAAGGCGAAGGAGGGTCGTCAGAGGCCCGCCAAAGAGTCCTGGGGGGGAGCCAGAAGATTGGTGGGATATGAACAAGGTTGAGTCATTCTATCGAGACTGTTGCGCTGGCTGCGACGAGGTACCAGACCCTAGTATCAGTGCAGCGTTCAAGGTGCGCACCCCTTTGATATTCCAAAAGACGGATACTCACAGGAGGAGCAGAAAGCTGCAATCACAGATCCCCGTGCTGTAGATTTGTCTGGCGTACAGCTGACACTGTCCTCTGCATCGATTTTGTCCGATGTTTTCATGATTGAGTGGGGATTACACAAGCTTGTTTTTCGTGAATGTGATCTTGACGAACATGTAAGTCTGTCTTCCGCTCCCGAGCCTCAATTCCTGTTCAGATTCAATAATCGCAGACACTCAAACCCATTTTACACTCGCTACTTATTCCAGGCACTTTATCTTTCCTGTCAGTCGCATCGAACAGGCGCCTCAAGACACCTGCATTCCGACTTATCGGCGCCTATATCAAAAAGGCCAAACGCCTTCGCTTCCTGGATCTCTCTCAAAATGGCATTGACAAAAATGCTATGGAATACATAGTTGCTGCGCTGGAAACTCCCGATCAGGGCCTGGAAAGTCTGCGCCTGGATGATTGTAATTTGCGGTCCGCAGCGCTTGAAGTTCTCTGTGAGTGCTACTCGCATAAAGATTCCATACGTGTTAACGATGCTGGGACTTGTTACTATCAATTACAGGCCGTACAATTCGCACGTCCTCGCTTCAACATATCTCGCTTAGACACAATCACATCAGTTCTACGGGAGGCGTAGCTTTGGCACTGATGATCCGCGATTATCCTGATACAGTGCCCATCACAATTTCGATCTCCCCAACGCCATCACATTCAGGTACTCCAATATCTTCAACGGCATCGTCTCCAACAGTGTCTGCATCAAGTCTACCTTCTGCAAATCTACCTCCTAGCACACCTACTACTGCAAGTTCTGCATCTCACCTGCAAGTACCATCGTCAGCATTGGCAGTACCAAGTGGCAAGATCGGTCCTATATTACCGCCCCCACGACACCCATCTCAGAACCCAGCTCAAACAAATTATGCGCCTTATGTATCTCGCAATAAACGTCGTGGAGGCGCATCACCGGCAGCGTCCAGTTTTTCGTCGTCGGCAGGTGAACAGGTCCCCATGATCACTTCATCCTCTCAGGGGGGAGTGACTACACGCCATCTTTCCACAGCTTCTGGACATCGCCATGACGTTTCATCCCATGCATTACCTGTGAACCATTCTTTGTCCTCGATGACAGGAGCGAAGTATGACACGGGACCAAGCCCGGCGCTGCTAGATCGTGTGAGAGCCATAGGTGCCTTGCCTAGATTTGGTGCTCTGAGGACACTTGACTTGAAGGGGAATGATTTGAGGGTTAGTGTGCAAATTGATTCTTTTCCAGACTACTGAGGTGATTTAGAATGGAATCACATACCTTGCTCAAGTATTGAAGCGGAATCGAACGCTCAAACTCCTCAATCTCAGCGAAAATAAGCTAGACGTTGGGTGTTTAGTCGCTATCGCTGAAGCTCTTGTGAGTAGCTGGATTGTCTTTGTCTTTTTGAGTTGAACCTGTTTGGTAGAAATATAATTCGTGTTTGGAAACGCTTGATATGAGCAAGAATCCATGCTCAGGTCCAAATCTGGATGGGGTAGGTGACAGCTAAAACTTGTCAGTGAGGTACTTCTGATTGGTGCTTCATTAGATCCACTCTCTTCGTACGGCGTTTACCTTGAACAGCTCTCTCAAGCGTCTCTTCTTGTCCTCGACATATCTGACCTCAACAGGTGCAATAGCCCTCGCGGAATTTCTTCCTGAATCTACATCGCTCCTTCATCTAGATTTAACGATTAATCAGCTAGACCTGGCCTGTGTTTTGGCTCTTAACAAGGGTCTGAAGAGTAATCATTCTATGAGATGTTTGGATCTCAGCATCCCACCGGGAGACGAAGCATTTGCAAAGTGTGTGTATGCGTTTTGAGATAGGATCCGTCTCTCTGAATGAATCCAACTCAGGATGTGTAGAGAGATTCTTGATACCTGTGTTCGGAACACTGAGGAAGCGGAGAGGAACTCGACGAAAGCTTTGTCTGTGATTCCCGTGCCTTTATTGTCAGAGAATTTGTCTGTTGATAGCCGTGCTCCTGCGTCGAGTAGTGTGCCTGCTGTAATGGCTGTGACACATGTTGGAGGTGGGAAGAAGAGAGGGGTTTGGGGGTTGATTGAAGAAAGTGAGCTTGCGAAGAGTATTCAGAAGGATGAGGCAAAGAAGGTTGGTGCGTTTCTCTAATTACATATCACTGATTCTCGAAATTGGATATAGATGGAAAATGATATCCTAACGCGGGCAAGGACTATGGTGTCTCGATTATCTCAACATCATGCGCAAGTGTCATCGAGGGCACCTCAAGTGGAGAATCGGAATCGGAATCAGCAAGAGCAAGAGCAACCGTGTCCAGAAGCATTGATGACAGCTTCGGCAGCGATTGTTGTTGAACTTCGATTGGCCATTCAAGAGACTGTGGTGTCGGAGGATTCGGAACGGATGGCACGGCTTTTGAATGTCAATGATGAGTTGCTGGAGCTGATGAGGCGTATGTCTCGTGGTGCGAGTGATGCGAGTTCTGGGACTGATGGTGTGGGTGGTGGTGAGAGTGAGAGTGAGAGGCAGAGGCAGAGGCAGAGGCAGA
>Ga0153942_1000256_pt1 | contig 19811 bp, 14 predicted proteins | sample TSNJ026MetaG_FD_104731 | JGI IMG/M metagenome (GOLD analysis project Ga0153942, IMG submission 104731) | Attine ant fungus gardens microbial communities from New Jersey, USA - TSNJ026 MetaG | ecosystem: Host-associated > Fungi > Mycelium > Unclassified | place: USA: New Jersey, Brendan T. Byrne... | reverse complement strand
TCTCACACTCAGACGTCAATAACAATTCAATTGTATTTGGTAAATCTGATATTATCATTGCACCAACAATTCTTTCAAATTCGTATGCAAGCATCGCTCTATATATCGATTCATTTCTTCTAGCAAAACCATCCTCCATCAAAAATGATAAATTTCTTTCAACCTCAACATTATTTACTTTACTATAAAATTTTGCCCATTTATAATAATTCAAATTTTCAATAATGCTCTTGTTTTCAATTATGAACTTTAGCATCACCGGATTCAGTTCTATCCATTCTTCTTTTTTATTAAACGAATAGAACAAACCATTCATATCATCAAATAATGCTCCAACTACATATCTTTTGCACTTTGATTTTATTGTTTTACACAGTTTGTCACAATCATGCTGATCTATCTCATCCCATGATGTATACCTACCATCAAGGCTAATCATGGCGTATTCATGTAAGATTTGTTCAAGAACACTCTCTCTCTTATCGATTGTAGTACCATTTTGCCTTATTCCATATTTCAAGATTATATTCCATGATATTTCTGTGAACCTTGAAAATATCTGTCCAAAAGACAATCTTCCAAAAGAATCCCTTTTATCAAAACAATCTATAATCGCTTTAAAGAAAAGAAATTTATAGCTCGTTTCGTTAACTGAATGTGAAGAAAACAACCAATTCACTGTTTTCCACATTTCATCATCTGATAATGATTTTTTATCATACGTACCTTCCTTTAAGTCAAAACCCATGTTTATAATCCTTTCTGTGTTTTTAAAATCTTAATCATGAGTTCAGGATCATCTAAATGTTCCTTAAGCATATCATCTTTGGAGCTGTCTCTGGTATTGGCTTCATCTTGTAAATGTAATATCTGTTCATTCTGCTGCTCGGTTTCATTTGCAAGTAATGCCAATTCTTCTGCTTCAAACAGCATTTCCAGAGTATTTGTTTTCTGTGATTTTATAAATCTAAGTGAATCTATTGTAGATGAATAATCATTTACAGAATCATTATTTAGATTAATCTCAAATGATTCATAATACATTTCCTTTGCATAATCAAGATTTATATGATATATTTCTTCAATTTCAGACAACATCTCTAAATATGAAAAATTAATACCTCGTTTCAGCATTATCTTCAGATCATAATCCTGCGTAAATATTTCGTTATATTCAATTGCCTTTGCCAGGGCACTATAGTACGGGATAAATTCATCAGTATCTGGAAGATACATCAATCGTTGTGTGATATTTTCTAACTCTACATCTGTTTTGATGGGACTTGATAAGGTACAATTTTTAAATTCATCTGCATCATATAATCTACATCCCACGAAAAAACCATCATCCGTTTTAAATAAAAAGATATTAAAATCATTGGTTGCTTTATTAATAATTTTCATCAAAAAAAAGCAGCTTTTTACAGCATCTTCAAAAGACATTAAATCTGCCGCAATGATTCTTGTTGAAATTATTCCTTTATTAGTCCTTCTATTAACATCATTAAATAAATATACCGAACCAACACCTTCTATAAACGATCGTTCATCAGCACAATATATCTCTTGATCATTACCATGTAGAAATATGTATTTCTCAAGATCTTCTATTTGACATTTATCTCGAATTCCAATCAACCCCATACTGCTTAAGAGATTCGAAATCTCTTCCGATGTATAATCTATAATATCTAATAACAATTCATCTGTGGTGGTTGTCCAGTCTTCCAATACATTTTCCATAGACACCATCACCTATTAATATATTTGTCAATTCCTTCTTTTAATGCATCTCCATCTTGTTCTTCATCAAAACGTCTTACATAATCAAATAGCTGTTTTAGATAACTGTCCTCGTCGATACATTGATCCACAAATTCTTCATGCAACACTTCCAGTCCACCTAGAAAGTATGAATTATATATTTTCATATTGTCACTAATGAACTGTTTTTCTTCATCAGTATTTTCAGTAAATGTAAATGCTCTGTATACCCTTTTTTCCAAATTAGGCTCAGATTCTTCATCTAAAAGCATAAGTGTTTGATATACAAATTTAAGCTGTGGACGTCTTTCCTTAAAAACTGCAGCAAGCATACCTGCATCTCCGTCCACCGAGTTATCAATAACACCCTTCCTATTATATTGGCACCCTATCAGCGGGCAAAGAACATACGCATCGATATACGCATTAAATATTTTAAAATTACTATGCTGATCTCTATCCGGAACATTTCCTGCTAACTCACATAAATCTTTCCAATAATTTGCATGCTTACCTGTTATTCTAAAATCTTTGTCAAACATATGAGTCCTCCGATCTAAAATGCGTAGATGTATCAACTTCTTTACCATCTGCATCTTTATCTTTTTCTATCTTATAGCTTTTACCAACATACTGGTTTAAGTTATTTGAAGCATAATCCCAATCTTTCTGCATAACAGCCATAATGACCTGATTGGCTGTTTGTGGCAATATCTTACATATATTATCAATATGAATTTCATCAACATTAGAAAATGGGGCATCCATTACAAGCGGATATACTTGTCCCAACTTCATATCACTATCATCCAGAATTTTATCTTTCGCCATAGAAACGAGACTTGCAATAAAGGCGAAACTTTTAACCGCTTTTAATCCATCAGATTCTTCCGTAGTGACATCACTATACTTTACTCGATATTTATCATCAATCAAAATAGATCTTTTACCATGATACATTTTCTTAAAATTCTCATTTACTCGAATCTGTAACTGATCTCTAACAATTTCTTCTTTCCCTTTATATGTCTCAAGAAGCCAATCATATACATTTTGTGAATACGAAATAAATCTTGCCACTCTTGCATTTTTCGTACTACTTTTAGCATATTTATCAATCGCTGACTCACAGTTCTTTATGTTTGTATCACATCCACCAATGTTTGCAACATAAGAATCATAGTCTTGTTTTGCCTCCACATATTTTATGTGTGCATTTTTTCTATCTACTTCTATCTTTTTCGCATCTGTATCATCCAAAATTAAGTCTGATTGTTTATCAAGATTATCTGTTAATCCTCCAATAGTTCGTTCAATATGTCGAATATTTTTGTATTTTTCTTCCATATTGTTCTTATAATCTTCCGTTCCTGCAAAATACCCCTCTGCCTTTGCTTTGTATGCTTGAACAGCTGAACCTATCATTTCTGGTGGTAGTATTCTTCTTTCTTCCATAACTTTTTCATATGGAATTGTCCCCTTATCCAATTTTGTTCCGCAAATGCAACACCCTCTTTTTACAAGGAAATCAATTGCTCCCTGTTCCATATCTGGTACGCATTCAACATTCTGGTCTGTCCCTTTAAGAGAATCTAGCGATTTTAAAACCTCATTAATTGCTGGCATACCAAAATATGCAAAAGCTCTAAATTTGGGATCACTAAAATAATTCACCATATCTTTTTTGGCTCTTTCAAGCTTTGATTTTTCCGAACATAAAGTTGCCTCAATTCTGTCACGTTCTTTCTTCGCCTGTTTAACCTGTTCAATATTACTTTTAGCTAACTGAGCATTGTACTCTGCTTCCCTAGATTTCCAATACTCCATCTGCTTCTCAGCATTATCTTTTTCTACTACAAGTTGTTCTCTCCTCTTTTTGTATGTTGCCAAACTATCCTTTGCTTTTTGAGCATTGGCATCACCAGAAGTATCTATATTATTTTCAAAACTTTTTATAACTCTCGATAAATGTGTGCTTGCATTTTCAAGAACATCCAGTCTCATCAATCCTCTAACAGCTTTCGACAAATCAGTTCTATTTGCAATCCCTGAAATACGCTCACCACCAAAGAAAAAATAATCTGATAAATCTTTTGGTAATACACGATCTATAGACTCACTAATATTTGACTGATCTATTGGCGTTTTAGTTTGTCCATCACTTTGTAAATACTCCAATGACAGACTCTCTTCTGGCTTCTTATTTAGTGTCACATTCCATTTCCTGCCGTCTGAAGTTCTTTCATTGCAAAGATACTTAAACATTCTTTTAATTGTATAAACTTTATCATCATGCATAAATGTAATTGCAACCCAAACATCTTGAAGCTCTCCAACCTGCATATTTTCTCTAACCTGACTATTCAACAAAACGGGATCTTCAAAACCATTTTTTCCGTTTCCATATAAACACCATTCAAAAGCTCTAATGATAGTAGTTTTACCGGAAGTATTTACACCAATTAAAACTGTTACATTTTTTTCTGGATCGATAGAAAATTTAACTTCCTGATGGCCAATATACTGTCTAAAATTATACATTTCCAACTTACTAATGATCATTTCTTTTCCACCTCCTTCATTATCATACCTTTAATCTTCTCTTCCATTGCCGAATTTGATTCCTTTTTTACGATATTGTCTGTTTCCATTTCTAAAATACGCAATTTGATCGTATCAAGCTTTTTCTCATCAAAATTCTGTTCCATCAATATCCTCCTCCAAATCATCTGCTGTGATTCTATATGCACTTTCAATATCATTTATTAATTCATCCGAATCTCTAGAATTAAGAGCGATTTCTCCGAATTCCTTAATTCTTGCCAGTTCACGTTTTGCAAGTGCTCTTTCACAATTATAGCCAACGTTAAATTCATTTGCTTCATGCAACGGTTTCACTAAAGTTACAAAATCACAAATTACTGCATATGGTTTATCTTTTGCAAGTCTCAAAACTCTTCCTCTTCGCTGAATATATTCTTTTGGATTTGTTGTACTTGCTAAAATAAATGCTGTTTTTACACTTGGTATATTTACGCCTTCATCCAAACACTTAATTGCTACTATTGCTTGATAAGGATCTGCCGTTGCAAATTTTCGCTTAATCATCTCCCTCTCTGCAGCGGATTCATTTGATGTAAAGTGAGTTACTTTCATTCCTAACTCATTTCCTAGTATTTTTGATACGGCAACGATTTGTCTTTCTCCTTCTTCATCTCTGATATTTTCTTCATCATCAGATTCAAAGTCTCTCACTCGTGTTGCGCCACAATATACAAGAATATGGGTATCATCTTTATAATCTTTCATTATGTTCCGCAATTCTGTGAGTTTACTCTTTGCTCCTGCAACTATTCTTGCTCTCTGTAGCAAAAGCATCTTTCCCCTTTCAGTAATCTTGATTTTTCCTTTTTTATCTGCGTGACATTCTTTCGATATTTGATATGAGATATCTCTATACTCCTCCATTTCCTCTTCATCAAGATAGACGACTATCGGATGATAATAGTATGGTGTAAGTTTTCCTTCATCTATTGCACGTTTCAAGTCATATTCAATGCATTTTTTTCCAAAATATCTTTTCAGACAATCAGTACCTTCTTCATCTCCATGTCTATCGAGTGTTGCTGATAATGCCAATCTGTATTCTATTGACGGATATAACTTAGTCCGCAACGTTGCGGAACCAAAGTTATGTGCTTCATCTACAAGTAATAAAGTATCTTTTCCCAGATTACTCATTTGTCCTGTAACAAATTTTGATGAGTATGTAGCATTTGTTGTTACGAAGCAAAGCGTATCAATTACCCCAATGGAATAATCAAAGATGTCATCCTCTAAACGCTTTTTCCAATTCCGCTGCTTAGAAGCTGAATATCCAATAACTGGTGTCAGATTAAAGAGTTCAATATCCTCAACCCATTGTTCCACCAAATGCTGATAAGGGCACACAATAATGACTGCCAATCTTCCTTTTTCTTCATATAATCTTGTTGCCGCACCAAGACCTGTATATGTTTTACCTGTACCTGTTGCCATATCAAATATTCCTTGATAATCTTGTGCCGCCCACTTATCAATTGCTTCTTTTTGATAGTCTCTTAATTCAAATCCATCAGGAATATGTGGTATTCCTTTTTTTAACTTGACTTCTTCATTTTTTTCTTCTTCATCTATATTATAATTAACCGATTCTTTTCGATTAACTATTATTCGTTCTTTAATTACATCTGGAAACTCTATTATTTCAAGATTCTCATCATTGTTATTCCACAAAAGATCAAAGTCTTCTTGCATCTCTTCCGCATACTGTTTCGACTCTTCCCATGAGGTAAATACAACAATTGATTCATAATTATTGTAAAAGGCATTTATCGTTTCATTCATTGATCCTGTAAATACTATCTTGTTTCCAACTCTGTCTTCAACAATTCCGACCTTTTCATGATACATCCCTGTTGACTTGTTTGGAGGTGTAAATGCAACTTTTATTTCAAGATGACCATCTTCAATAAGATGAGCCAACAAATTCAGCCTCTCTTCTTGAAAATAATCTTCTGGTTCCTTATATCCTCTTAACAAGGCATCCTCAATAATTTTCTTTTTCTCATATCCTTTATTGATTGCCTCAACATCTTCTTTGCTTAAATATGGGGATACAATAAACTGAATCTTTCCACCATTCTTTACAATTCCCGATAGTCCTTTTGACAATTCAATCAAAGCTGTTGATGAAAAAAAACCAACAGATCTTTGATACAAAATAGCCTCCTGCAATACCGGTGTGTAGAATTCTTTCACGATATTGTTTTTATAGGTCTTATAATGTTTTAATAAAGATAATTCTTTGAACGACATTCTATCGCCTCCACTTCATTTTTAGTCCATGATTTGAAACTCCATACCACCTAATGCCTTTGTAGCATCATTATCATCTGACTTTACACACACTCCACAATATGCTTTATCTGTAACAGGTGTTGGAACGATTTTGCATTCTATTCCAGCTTCTTTAATCTTCTCTTCTGCTTCAAAAACATCACTCGTACTGTAAAATACTATATGCATCTTCTCACCTACAATCACTTAATACATTAATCAATGTATCAATTTCATCCGTTGAATTTAGATAATTCAAACTAAATCTAACAACACCCGTTTCGACTGTTCCTAATGCTTCATGTGCTAAAATAGCGCAATGGATTCCACCTCGACTACATATGAAATTTTTGTCTAAAAACTCAACAACTTCACTTGATGGTACTCCCGAAATATTTATACCTACTGTACTTACGCGTTCAAAGTCTTTATCATAAACAATAACATTACTTAACTTCTCCAACTCCGATAACAAGTACTTCATTAATACATGTTCTTTTTCTTGAATCGTTGTAAAATTATCATCACAATAATCAATTGCACTGTTTAGTGACCATATAGTCGGCATATTGAGTGTACCTGCCTCGTATCCTTCGGGAAAAACATCTGGGTTTACATACGAATCCCCCAAGACACCTGTCCCGCCTTGAATCAACGGTTTCCATTTTGGCTTATTTTTACAACAAAGTCCACCAACTCCTGGCAATGCCATAAGATCTTTATGTCCTGTAAATGCAAGGTAATCAATGTTGTCAGAAGTTATTGAAATTTTAACTTTCCCAGCACCTTGAGAAGAATCAACAAAAGTGGTAATACCTTTGTCTTTCATACGCTTGAGCAAATCTTTCGAATAAATTATTCTCCCCGTTAAATTGCTTGCTAATGTTATGCAAAACAGCCTTGTATTATCTTTTGCGTATTTTTTAGTGATTTCTTCTGGCGGAAGTTCTAAATCATCCCTTGTAATAACAGAATATGTAATTCGACCTTCTTCATATAATTTGTGTAATGGACGTAAAACCGCGTTATGTTCATAGCATGTAGTAATTACATGATCATCTTGTTTTAAAAAACCATCGAAGAATAGATTGATTGCTTCTGTTGAGTTCTTTGTAAAAATAACATTGAAATTATCCATCCCGAAATAGTTTGCTACTTTCTTTCGTGTTTTATAAAGCATCCTAGAAGCTTCGATACCCAGTTGGTAGCTTCCTCTCCCAGGACTTACACCTACTTCCCTCACATAATATTCAAAAGCCTTATATACTTCTTCTGGTTTGTATTTAGTTGTCGCCGCGTTGTCAAAGTATATCATTAACTTTCCTTCTTTCCTGCCACCTTATCGCAAATAATGCAGCCATTATAGAACTTTGCAATGCACTTCTTACAGTGCTGACACTTTGTTTCGTCAATCTTATATTGACCATGTATTGTGTTAATTGCTCCATGCGGGCACACCGAGTCACATGCTGAACATCGGATACAAAATTGATATTTTCTCATCTGGCACTTAATTCTATTAACCAAATTTGTTACATCTATTCTATCCTCCGGAAGCACCTTTATTACATTTGTTCCATAAGTAATTATTATTTCAAAGCACTTTCTGTATTCTCCTGCTTTGTCATTATCAAAGACTTGAATATATGTCGCATCTTTCTTTTCAATAATTTTCAAATCACCAAAGGGCTTAAATAATTCCAAAACATCTTTGTTAAGTTTCTTATTAATAATAATATTTCTTGCTTTGTCCGAAAGATTACAAGCGGTATCCATAATTGTAACATTCTTAACTTTTAAGCCACTTGCACCTCTTCGTGTCCTCCATCTGCCCTCTTCATAATAATCATCTGGATCGGTTTTTCCAGTTTTAATTGCAAAATCGTAAACCATATCCTTCCATTTTTTCATATCATCTTGATGATATATTTCTGTCAACATCATTGACCAATCCGAGTTATTAGGACAACACCAACATCCCACTCTTTTATATCCATACTGATAACAATCATTAATCGACAAATTCTTGTACATAATATACAGCCATACATCGTAATCTGTCCATTCGATTATTGGCATAGCATTTATCTGTGATGAAATCTTCGAATTTTCCTGTGTCCTTTCATATCCTTTACGAGCCAAAGATTCACTGTGACGAATTCCAAGAAAAGAAAGACTATTTCCTGGAAGATTCTCTAATTCCTTGTTCAAATTACTTGTTTTAAAAATTGTGCAACACCATCTTTCATGCTGACTTGGCGGACCAAACACCTTCGCCAATTTAAAGAAATCATTTTCTGTTTCACTGGGTAACATTGGCACCATTGGATTTTCTTTTCGAAACTTTTGCGTAACATATTCATAGGTTTCTCTAAATTCAAGAGTTGTATCTCCAAAAAAATGAATTACAGTATTATCTTGAAGTGCGTCTCTCACAATTCTACTTACAACAGTGGAATCTTTACCGCCAGAAAATGATACCGTCGGTATATATTTATTGTCTTCGTATTCGCCTGTTGAAAATTCTGTATAAGTATCAAGCACATACTTCTCTGCCTCAAACACCAAGCCTTTTATATATGCCTCATTTGCCCTTACCACACCCATGTATGCAGAATAGTTACGTTCAACTTCTATACCGTTTCGTAACTCTTTCGCATATTTAAGATGTTCTTTGTTTTTATACCATTCCAAATATGGTATCCTCTGCACTTCTCCATCGAATAAATATCTACTGGACCCAAAATACCATATCTGCTTATCAGTTAAGTCCCTACCTACAATCTTACTAAGCAATTTGCGTTCTTGTAAAAACACAGGATTGCAGATTGAACCTTCTGACATTTTTTTTAATTTTCCATTACAAGAAAGTTCGTGTAGCTTTTTATCAAACACTGGTTCCTTGCACTTATCGCACCAGTAGAACATTTTATATCTCCATTCTTACATAATTTCAGAAAACAGTCTTGCTAATACCTGAATCTTTTCTTCATAACTAATTGATTCACCGAAGTTATCAATCGTTGATTTCATCTTATTAAACATAATTTCGCTGTTTCCAGATAATTCCTTTTTATTAAACTGCGTAATTTTCTCATCTTCATCTCCTGCGTTAATAATAATTTTGATTTCATCACTACCTACAGTGTCTTGTACAACATAGTCATTAAGTTGCAACACCATCTTAGCAAATGCTTCATAGAAATCCTCTACTTTTGAATCATTCCAATATTCAATTTCAAATCCTGTTACAATTTTACCTAACTCTTGAATAGTCGCATCATCGCTCATATTTGGATTCATGTTTCCCAAAAAATCCAACATTGAATTTGTCTGGAAATTGAAAGATTTGAATCTTTTTTCTTTCCAATCTGCTTCATATATTCTATTTAATTCTCCTGTAATTGAAATCTCCTTATCAATATCGAGTACAGTTCGAATTGCTTTTTCTAGTGTATCCATCTGCAAATTGATAACATTCTCCAATTCAGATGTTACATTTTTAATTAGAATAACTAACTCCTGCATGTCTCCATTTAAATCTAACAGGGTTTCAAAGAAAAATCTATTGTAATCCTTATAGGTTACACTCAGGATTTCTCTATAATGCTTTGCACTTTCAGAAACATATCTATCTGTAGTTCTTGCAGCCTTGGAAATTGCTACAAAATGCTTATTCATAGCTGCAAACAACTCCTTTAATCTATTCTTTGCAGACTTATCAATATATTTAGCAAATATCTCTTCCAGTCCACTTATATATTCCAACTGTTCATTTGTCCAATTGCAAATATAGAGACTATAATTTTCAGGACTATCCAATGCTTTGAGTAATTCTTCCTCACAATAATCATGCTCAGAACCATGGAAATAGATTGATACATTCTCATACTGTCTTAATTCATAAGCTATCAAAACCGAAATATAACCATCTCTTAATCCATAAGGTGGTTTTTTTAATTTGTCGTATATTTCAGAAAATGAAACCTGACCTTTAATACACTTCTTTAAATATTTATCTATTTCGAGTTTAACAGGTTCTCCTGCAATAACGCCTGATGGTAATCTGTTAATTACTCCAACAGTAGCATCTGGATAAATGCCATTTTTAGACAACACTGAACGCAATACGGAATGTTCCGGTGAAAGTAAGGAGCAATTCTCTAAAATATCATCATCATTCATGATATAGGTTAGTACTTTCCCACGCGCCTGCTTAATAGCTCCTGAAATAGAATTCTTATTTACCAAATCGTTATTAACAATAATCGTATCTGGGTAACTATTCATCATAATTTCTGATACAATCTTTGATAAATCATTACCACTCTTCACAACATACTCTCTACCATGTGAAATGACAGCAATACCTTTATCATCAATGTTTCTCCAACGAGATATAATCTCATCTATAACGCTTCTCTGCTCATCTAAATAAAGTGTAAGTTCTTTTTCCACTGTAGGATCATCTTTCATCAATTCTTCTCTGATAGAATAAAAATACTTTGTAGATACGTATCTTTTTGTCTCATACAATATATCAACAGCATTTTTATTCACAACCAGCAATGAACGATCCGGGATATTTTCAGCATTTTCGTAATCTTCTAATACAAACTGACTGTCCAATATAAAGGCAGCTACTCCGTCGTAATATTTTGGCACGAAACGCATAAAGCTCTTTTTGCTGATATCATCCTTTTGTGCAAATACTGGAAAGAAAATTCGATTCATATGATAATTATAATTGTAATCATATGGATATATCACAAAGTTAGAAAACTCTTCATTTAATATTGAAACAGCCATGTCATCTGTAACTGATGGAATTCTTTCCTCTATCATCGTATCAAAATCATATATACTGCTATCGAGGAAATCATAATAACCATACTGACGCATATATTTGATAATCTTACGTTTTTCCAGGTTATAGATTGCTGCCTGAATGTACTTTTTGTTATCGTCAATCACGCCCATGATAGTATTTTCATCGGCTGCCAGTGTACCAGCATCTCCAATAATATAAATCACGGCAATTACTTTTAATATTTTAATCTCTAAAACATTTTCTTCTGTATTTCCTAATTTGTTTATTGCAAACTGATACTTCTTATATATCTCCTTAGCTTCTCCGGTTCTGTAAGAACATATATTTTCCTCAAAATAATCATATATGGCATCAAGTCCAACAAAATGAAATTCATTTTCATTCATTCTTGATAACTGTGTAAACAATGAATTATCCTCATCACTGGCAAGGTATGTAAAAAACGTTCTTTCATTCTGTGCTACCTTTTTAGATAATCTATCCAAGGCATATAAAGTAATTGGATTCAGAGGAAATCCACCTTCAAAAGGATTCACATTCTCTTCTTCTGGTGGTAATAAAAATCCTTTAAAATCATAAGCCTGATTATATATCTCATTTAATTCCGCCTGGAACTTTTTTCTAAATCCATTCCATTCCTTAGTTTTAGGAATAATATGTGGAATTAATGACAGGCACTGATCGTATTTAATATTTATTGAGGTTGATTTAAATCTTCCTTCAATCTTTTTCCACTCGTCACTAACTGACTTCTTCATTTTGTCTGTATAAAGTGAAAGCTGCTTATGTGAAACCAAAATCAGATAGTTATCATAGTCTGAATGGTCACAGAACTCTGCCAAATCCTGTACGTCTTTTACTCGGATATTTTCCCCCGAATCTTCAATGTATCTGCCAAATTCATCAAAGACAAATACTATTCCTCTGTAATCATCTTTAATTAATCTATTGGCTAGAGCAATATTATCTAATAAATTTCCTGCTTCGCTTACAAATTCAGCCCCATAAGTCATCGACTTAAATATCAGGCCAAAACTTTTTTCACTAAAAGAATCGTAACTTTCTAATCCTTTACATAATTCGTCTAGCTTTACCTCATTTGCTTTACAGATTTCTTTTAATCTCTTATCTGACTCTTCTCCTGATTTCCATTTGTTAATAAGAATCAATGCATCATCAAAATAACTTTTAAAGCAAACATTTATGCTATTTCTCTCCAACTCTTTTTTAAGAGAAAATGTAATACACTTGTCAAATGCATCAAAGTTTGCATAGATAGGTACTACCAAATATGGTTTTTCTTCCTCTACAAATCTCTGAATTTCTTTTGCTAACGGATTATCATATTTTGAAATAGCCTTTAAAAATTCTTTTAGTCCTTTTCCATTTGTATTGATATGTCCCAATAAATCGCTCAATACAGTTAAAAGATGTGATTTACCTGTTCCATATGAACCATAAAGAATTCGCGAATGCATATCTGCATTTTGATTGATTATTCCCATTAAATACTCACGAAGAATCTCTGTCGTTGTAATATTGGGAATAAAATCTGCTAATTTCTCTTCATCCTTCATATCAAAACAAATATTCGCCGAATATTTATATTGTCTCTTTTTTGTTACCAAACTTGCATAACTCATATTTATCGTTCCTTATCAATATAGTATTTTTTAATCAAGTTTTCATAGTTGTACCCATTAAACTCAATAAATCTATTACCAAAATTATTATTTAAATTGATATACTTCTTATTCTCGGCTTCCATCAACATGCCCAATAATCTTGAATACTTCAAGTTGAAATACTTTCCAACCTGATTTTTATCTTCCATTAGTTTATCGATATTGACCTGTTTACCATCCCTGCTGTCATCTCTATTATCCGCCGCAATTGCATAAATCAATATTTCCAATGGAATTTCTTTTTCTGTTAACTGTCTTTTTTCAATCGTTGTTTTATCTTTCATTTTAAGAATCTTTAAAGGTGCTAGAAATGGATATGTATCTTCATCCATTATATTGTTCTTATCAAATTTACTATCGCCAACGTAAGTGTTCTTCAAACAATTGAACTCCTTTTCAACCGCATCTTTTTTGATATTCATTCCATTCACAGCTAAGTATGTATGAAATCCTTCTACAAATGACCCTTTGCTAAATACATTTGTTAGGCATTCATTAAATACCCAGTACCATGCTGTTGCATTTTCTTTATTCAATGCCAGATTTCTATGCATTAAAAGTAATGATCCCTGTCTTTGAAAATATAAATCATAGTTCTTTATATCATCATATATATCTTCGGGAACTAATCTAATACCTGTTTGAGTTTTCTCTTCATGAGTCAATTGCATAGCTTCTGACCAATATCTTAAAGCCTTAATCATAACTCTACCCAAACCAATATTGTCTATGGCTTGCTGCTCATTGCTTGGCGTAAAAATCATGTCATCTTCCTCAACCGTACGAATTATCTTAGTCCCCCATCCACTTCTCATATAGAAACTACCATGTTTGTTTACTACCATTCTATTTGTATCCTTCCTGGTATTCATTATGTTCTGGTATTTTTTCAACCACATCACCAATATCACATTGAAGTACATCACAAATTCTCTCGATCGCTTTCAATGTTACTGGCTCATCTTTTGACATTTTTGCCATTGTATCGGCACTAATCTCTGCTGCTTTACAAAGTTTGCCCTTACTAATATCTGTATCAATCATTAATTTCCATAATTTTTACATGAAACTGCCATGTCTTCACCTATATATCATTTAACACCTATGTTAATAGATTTCCTTGCTTACACGAGGATACATTTCTCCATCTTCCGACAATTATATCACATGCATACGTTAAAATCTCTATTTTTGTGAAGTTTTATGTTTATGCTCATAAATCAATGAATTAAAGTCCAAGGTTCTTATCGCGCAGGTTGATGCTGTTCTGATTTATGGCATTTCTTCACTAGTTTCTGGTCCTCTAACATGTCATCCACTGTCTGTACTCCACGCTCTCTAAATATAAGTCATAAATATTAAAAAGCCGTATTATGGTGAAGCGAAAAGCCAGGGCATTTACAGCCCCAGTTTTTCCAGAAACAGTCGATCTCTTTTTGTAGTTTCGGAATTCCATCTTCGGTTTGCCACCGTTGTAGATACCCTCGTTGTTTCGTAAGCATCAAACCATCGCAGTAAATTTGAAAATGATGTGTCTTTCAGCCATTTTTTCAGACTGTGTTCCAATTCCAGAATCTCTTTTGTGTCATGTTGCGGATCACCTGTTTTCTTTCCTAATTCTACCTTCATTTCACCTATCTTGAATCGTAAATAATCCTCATAGCCAAGTGCTATAAATTGTACAATCATTCTTCCCATCAGATGGTCTGCATACCACACCCTTGGTCTCGAAGCATCGGCATCTTCTTTTGCCATCTGGAAATACTCCTCCACCTTTTCCCGCTTGCGGTATTTTTTCAATGCCTCGAACCTGTCTTTTTCATGGTTGGAAACTAACGCAAAATAACCGTGATATTTACATGCCTCCATGCATGCTTTTTCATTATACGTAATGGATCGGATATGGCCGTCTTTTGCCCGTCTTACGGTCAGGTATTTCGCTGCTTTCTTTTGTGCCGTATCGGTCAGGGTTTCTATGGGGATACCTTCTTCTATCAGTTGTTTCAGCTCGTCAATTCCCGCATAGAGGATGTCATCATCTTTTTCCTTCTTCACGGGATTGTAATAAATATGCAGGTAAAGTCGCTTTTCAAATACTTCGGCACTCCCTTTATCAAGCCCTTTTGGGGGGCTGGCATACTTTCTTTTTTTCTCGAAGGTGTGCATTAGCATCACGGTATGACAATATATACCGCTTAAGTCGATCCTTCTGTTTTCTACGCTTACAATCTTATCCCTATGCGCCTCCAGTTCTTCTCTGACCCATGCAATGCTTGTTTTCACCAGGGTGATAAAACGGAAACTGTCAAGGCACATGTGGGCCAGGTTTTCTTCCGAATAGCAGCCATTGTCCGTGACTATTTCAGGATTATGTATATCAGGAATCTTAAGCTGTTTCAGTGTGTTTGAAAGTGAAGTTACATCCGGAAGATTGCCAGGTTGTTTTTCAAACGCGATCGGTTGACGGTTATCAACGGAATACAGTACCAGATACTTTATCGTCTTCAAACCGTCTTCATCCTTGTTATAACCATATCTTGCATCAATCTGGTTCTCGGAGTATGTGAGCTGCGTAGTAGCGTCAAAGGCAATAAGAGGGTTGCTGCCAAGTTGACGGCACCGTTCATGGAACAGCCGTTGTCTGAATGTCTCATCAATTCCAATTGACTTACACAAATTGTAATAGATAGCCCCAGTGATCCCGTCAACGTAAGGAATGGGATGGGTAAGCTGCCATGTTTCCATGTGGGGAAGGGAATCACCGCTGGTTGCCACAAGATACCTCGCTAAGGACATGATCTTCAGTGCTGTCCCCTCATCAGTTGAAGCAAATAATGCATCTTCCAGGCCAGAAGCACTTCCGACATGATTTAAAATGTCAGTTAATCCCGTATGTTGTCTTGATACATTTATGTTTAAATCCGTGGTGCTATCACATTGGTTTTCGGCAAGGAGGCTGCCTGTTGATTTTCGCTTTGGTCTGGTTGGCACTTCATCGCTCATCCCCTTCGGGAGCTTGGCTACTAACTTATTCGAAATCCGCTTTGTTTTCATTATTTCAGGATCATACCGGTATTCACGCTCATAAATATAAATATCTCCATTTTTCTGCGGAACCTCCGTACGGTTCTTTATTACTTTACCTGTGGGCTTTCTTGGCATTTTAACCACCTCCGTATACATACGCATATCGCTTCACTATTATAACGGTGCAGCTATAAAAAAGTCAAGATAAAATGCCTAAAACAGCTGCTTTTCAGGCATTTTATCTTGAAATATATGACTTATTAATAACGCCAATCTATTCTACGGCTTTTAGGTTATATAACGACAGAGCAACTTTGTAGCTAACCATTCCAAGAACAGCAGTCCCCTGTATTAAAAATCAACATCTTTTAATATTTCTATTTGAGTATACCCATAACATTCCTTAATTGATATATATCCCAGTTGCTTTAATCTGTAAAGAAATTTATCTATCATAGTAATATGATACGTATTTCCATATACTACTTTGCAGATATCATCACTTGACGTTCTACAGTAATTATCTTCTGATTTCCGAATCAAATCAGATATACAATTATAAGTATCAATAAGCAAGTCATGATAGCCGCCTGTTGAATTTTCTTTCTGAGCTCGTAAATATGCCAGCTTTTTCTGTCTTTCCTCTTCTTTCATGTATTCGCTCCTCAAAATAAATAATTTTATTATACATTACTGCCGAGTATAAATACAACCCGTATAAAGCATAAAATTATTGTCAACTTATTGTCACATTTTCATTTGCTATCCTTAATATTAAGCACGAGATATTTCGTATAACCATTTTTCCACGTATCCATATCTTTCACAAAAATCAAGAATATCTTTCGACTTAACATTTCTCCCTTCCTCAAAACATTCATCCCAAAATTCTTCTTTATCATCAGGCACCTCATAAAATGGGACCTTTTCTTCATTTAGAAATTCTTTAAAGTTCTCAAGTTCTTGCGGTTTATGTGAATGCAAACCAATATGGCCAACAAAAGGATAACAAATAATTTCACCATAATTATTCTTTCTATAAATAAATCCATTTCGCAAAGGCTTCTCATACCATTCGCCTCCTTTTCTTCTAAATGGGTAAAATAAAACAACTCCAAGAATTTCATTCCTCAAATTTCGAATGATCCTCAGGGCATGATACACTCCCTGGCTTACATCTTCATCACGAAGAATCCTTAATTGAGGGTGGTGAAAAACACAATAATCACCCCCCTTCAATCCAGCATTTCGTTTGATGGATTGAACAAACTGCTCTTCTTTAACATCAAATTCTTGCAGAAAATGAGCAAAGTCCGACCTGAATTCACGATTTTCATTAAGATCTTGTAGAAAATATCCTTCCTCATTGACAAATATACCATATCCTGTAATAATCTTTTGAAATAATCTAACAATACCTTCACGATTATCAAAGTACGAATAAAAACCATAATCAGCAATCCGTAATTTTTTCTCAAAAACAAGGTCGTTAAACCGTTTAAACAACACTCTGAACGTCACATTATCAATACCGCTATTCGCAATAAATTCTTCTGAAAATTCATTATATTCAGGTAAACTCATTCCTTTTAAAAGTTGCAAAGCTTCTAATAATTTACCCCAAAACATGCGAAATACTTCCTGGTATTCCTCTGGCAATTCCATATAAAAATCAGTATTTTGAAATAGAAAGTATATAATTCCACACAAAGATTTTATATTGCGTCCGTTGCCTCTCACCTTCATATAAGTTAATTCCCGATTGTTACCTCGACTAATATAATAATCATTTAACAACGGCAAAAGATTATATCCTGTTGAATTCCCAATGTTCTCTGATTTTATAATATACTCATAGAAATTGAAACTTCTATATAATATAAAATCATTAATGTATTCTGTCAAATTTCCTTTTAAATACATACCCTTTATTAAATCCATAATTAATAAAATTGTTATTCTGGAATCAAGGAATAACATTTTATTACTTTCCACTAATTGTCCAATTTCTATATTGCTTAGTTTATCTAACTCATCAATAACGATTATTATTTTAGATTCCTGTTGAATTTTTTTCAATAGGCACAAAACCTTTTTTTTCTCATCCTGTGGCGTAGGTATGTGCCGTGATCGTTGTATGCTCTGTCCAGTACAGGATTCACTATAATTTTCTTCTTCATTTTTTCTTTTTGATTTCTTACCGTTAAAATTTAAAAAACGAGTCGAAAAACCGCCACTAACTTCACCTTTATTCTCTTCAATACTTTTTCTATCAATTGATTCTTTAATATCATTACTTAGAATATTCTCAAAAGATATTTCCTTCTCAAAGAGATCCGCTATCTCCTCAATTTCTTTCCGGAATTTTTCTAAACTTTTATTGTTCGAAAGTTGTTCTAACATATATTTATATAAATCATTGTCATTAGTGTAAAAAGGTATATTAATAAATACATTTTTATTGCTAAATCCGCTTTTTTCTGCAATTGATTGAGCGTAGTTTTTAATACTTGTCTTTCCCGTACCTCGAACTCCATACAAAACATAAATACCTTGTTCCTTTTCAAAAATATTTGCTACCCTTGAAACCAAATTGGACTCAAATTCTCTGAATGCAAATTCATCTCTTGTTTCCCAATTAAATGGGGCAGTATTTTTTCTCAATATTTGTTTCGCTCCCTCGTTCTTTTGTATATGTTTCTGCTAAACATGTATATAAGCAATCACTATTGCGAGCCAATATCTATTTTACTTCATATAGCGTGAGTTCACAAGTTATATTATTCTCTATAGCAATTAATGACAACTACAATAAAAAAACCATAGGACCTTTCAACATCTTATTAGAAAACTAGAAAATCCAGTCCCAAGAGCACTTCAAGCCCTCCCCTGACTGGATTCTCGCAACTCCTCCATATCATCAACAACCAATTGCTCCTAATCACAATCCACCCATTTAAAATAGAAGTTTTCCACATTAGAAGCATTAGCGCTATACACAATAGCTCCATAACAATCATAAATAGGAGTCATATTTACACTATCCGTCTGCAGAATAATAATATCTACCTTTTCCCATTTTCCAAAGCCCCACCAAATATTCCAAACCAACGACCCCAGTGTCTCCTTCTATCTTCCCCACCCTGACCACCAGTGCACAGGAAAGTGCATTACGATCTTTATAACACAGCTTTTGGCAACGTGAAGCCGAAGACATTTGACTTAGGACATTCTAAGCATTATTACTCATCGGATCGTCGGTTCCCAACCCTACGATAATCTCTCTCTTCCATTGGTCCTAAATTCTTCATTCGTCATTGGACGTCCTAATCTTATTCTTCCTCTCTCAATATATTCTTGACAACACCTAAACTTTAGCCCTTTATTCCCCCTTCCCCCTCACCTGAACATCCACATTCTCCAAAAACACATTATCCCCATTAACCATCTCCACCCCATTCTTCGCATCTAAATAAACATCACTAATACAAATATCATGTACAGGCATCTCCGCCAATCCATCAATCCTAATCCCCCACCCTATATCCCGTCCAAATATCCGTGATATTGATATATTTTTAAACTCCGGCAAACCACCTTCGACCTCCCCCGCCTCTTCCTCACAC
>Ga0153942_1000254_pt1 | contig 19828 bp, 13 predicted proteins | sample TSNJ026MetaG_FD_104731 | JGI IMG/M metagenome (GOLD analysis project Ga0153942, IMG submission 104731) | Attine ant fungus gardens microbial communities from New Jersey, USA - TSNJ026 MetaG | ecosystem: Host-associated > Fungi > Mycelium > Unclassified | place: USA: New Jersey, Brendan T. Byrne... | reverse complement strand
TGTGGTAAAAGGTTATGAAAACGAACCAGTCTATTTTAACAAGTATACGGGAGAAATATTTTCCTCTCCGGGTGGCAGCATTCCGTTTTTTATAATTACCGAAGGATTTCTTTATAAGCCGGCAAATTAAATTTTAGAATCTGTATCCAATAATAGGCCGCCCGGATTTGAAACGGCGATTTTCGCCAAAGGCGAAAATTTCGGCGAATGATGCGGTAGACCAGCTCGTTGACAGTTGATGTTTCAAATACCCGCATATTTTACAAGATAGCACAGACATTTATTGAGGAGGTAGCATTATGAAAAAGATATTTTTACCGCCTGTATGCGCGGCGTTAGCCATTATACTGCAGTTAACCGCATATGCGCCGCTCAAGCCCGCTTATGCCTCAACAGTTAACAGCGGCTCAAAGTATGAAGAACTACAACGCCTTATCAATGGGGAATCGGATATCTTCTCAGAATTCCACGGCGGCTTGAAAGCAAATGAAAGCAAGGTTAGAAGCACAGACGGGTATTACAATGGAGGCGAAGTTTTTAAGTATTCTGACGGTTTAAGGCAAAATTTGAATCTGTTTTTTGAAACGTACAACCTGGGAGAACGGTATTTTTCCGGCGTATCAGCCACTGAGGGCGATTTTTTCGGCATCCGGATAGGCGAAGACAATATGAAGGATGTTGCGGCTGTTTTAGGCAGCGCGTATTTGTTTGAAGAAGCCAGCGACATGACAGATTTACCGTTTTATGTTTATTACAGGCCCGGCGGCAGATTGACTATTAACTGCAACGCCGAATATACAATCGTTGATATATCATTAAAGGTTTCTTACAAACCTACTTATTCCAGCAGCGGAAGATTTGAAACCGAGGGGTTAACGGATAACTATAACTATACTTTTGACAACGGCGGCAAAAATTCTTATAAAGGCGAAATCCTGCTCATGTCCCATGGACTCTTTCTTTCGAAGTATAGCGTTGTGATGCAAAACGACCGGGCTTTCGTTTCCATTGCCGCCATAGAAGCCGTAACGGGCGCCGTCGCGTTATATAACAGTGAAAAGGATGAGATAACAATTACTAAAGGCGATATTTCCGTTAGCGCGAAGATGAACAGCAGCTCTATTATTGTGACCAGCGCCGGCAAAACGGAGCAAATACAGGTAGACGCATATCCATTTATACAAGGCAGGTATGATCAGACTGTCTATGTCCCATTAAGAGCTTTTGCAGAAGTTTTCAACAAAAAAGTGGGATACATACCGGCCGCTCCGGAATATAAAACGCCTGATTTTTACGAATATCCTGATTCAAAAACAGGAATAGCATATAACCCTGTAATATGGGTAGATGACCCTGCTTATATGGATAACAACGGAAAAACAAGCGATGAAATGCTTACATGGTTAAAAGACTTTATGACGGAAAAACTTGATGATTATAAAGGTCAAGCCGGAGGAATGGAAGAATGGTTCACAGAGCCGGCTATTTTAGAGTTAATCCAAAGGAATATTGACAATACCGTTTACTTGGGACAAGCCGGCAGATATGCCTTTTTTAAAGGCCCATACTTAACATTGGTAGATTACTATACTAACTCAGTTTATTTTTACTGTTACGGCCATTCATATGGAGGGCTTATCAATGTAAGCGCCCCTTCCAAGGGCGACCAGCCCGCTTTTATCAGCATGTATTTCACGGATTGAGGATTATTTATGTTCTTATCCGTAGAAATCCGTGCGCATCCGTTTTACAATTGACAGGCACAAAAGGCATGCTATAATAAAATTATTACATGTGTAAGAATTAGGAGGTCACTTATGAATAATTTGCCGTCTATTTCAGAAGCGGAATATGAGGTTATGAAAATTGTATGGGCAGAAGCTCCCGTCAGTACAAACCAAGTTGTTGATAAGCTCTTGAAAACAAGCTCATGGACTGAAAAGACAATACAATCAATGCTTGCCCGGCTGGTAAAAAAAGGCGTTTTAGACTATCAAAAACAGAGCAGGGTTTACGTATATACACCGCTCATAAGCGAGGACGAGTATCTGGAGCATAAGAGCAGTGCTTTTCTAAACAAATTTTATAGCGGTACGATAAATTCTATGTTAGTTAATCTTTTGGAAAAGGATAAATTGTCAAAGGATGATATAAGCGCGTTGAAAAAGATTTTAGATGAAAAGTTAGCGGAGGGAGGGAATTAGTTTGCTCAATTTACACTTTACACGTTTTCTAATGAGCTTTCTTGCCTCGTCCGCTCTTATTGGTATAATATTGCTGCTCAAAAGAGTGTTAAAAAATCATATTTCAGTAACGTGGCAATACAATATGCGGTTTCTATTTATCGTAATATTAACCCTGCCCTTTGTACCATCCCGTTTTTTGGATTTTGGATTTATATATGACCGACTCTTTGGCAGTACAAGGATAAACGGGAATACAGCCGAAAATTTTTTATCGGCTATTAATGTAAACAATGTAATTACCGGCCCTGATTGGCTAAAAGATTTCACACTATCAGTAAACCGCTCCACTCCTGAATATTTAGGCGCGTTGTTTATCGGTATATGGCTGACCGGCGTATTGACTTACGCTGTTTTTACTTTTATTTGCTATCAAAAGATACAACGAATCAAAAAAACCTCACAGCCAATAGAAAACAAAGCCTTTGAAAATGTATTTGAACAATGTAAGGCAGAGCTTGGAATCAAGAGAAACCTTACGTTCCGCAAATCCCACTTAATACAATCCCCAACGGCAACAGGCTTATTAGATACGTATATTATTCTTCCGTCAAAGTTTATGGGACAAATATCGGAAAGCGATATAAAGTACGTTATCCTACACGAACTGAATCATTATAAAAACAAAGATTTATTAGTGAACTCTGTAATGTGTTTTCTGCAAATTTTATATTGGTTCAATCCGCTTGTGCACCTGACCTTTAAGGAAATGAGGACGGACAGGGAAATCGCCTGTGACGCCTCTGTATTGAAAATGCTTGATAAAAGCAATTATATTAACTATGGAATGACAATCATAGATTTTGCGAAAAAACTTTCTCAGCCTATTTCCTTGACTTTAGCAACAGATATGGTTGGCTCAAAAAAGCAAATCACAAAACGGATTGAAAAAATAGCAACTTTTACGGAAGATTCCAGGCGGCTGAAAATAAAAAGCGTTAGCATTTTTATAATCGCTGGATTGCTCATTCTAACCCAAATCCCCGTTATTTCCGTAATGGCTATTGATAGCGGCAAATACAATTTTGTAGAAAACAGGAATACCGTATATGAAGATTTAAGCGTCTATTTTGACGGCTTTGAGGCTAGTTTTGTGCTTTACGATTTACAGGAAGATAACTACAGTATTTATAATAAGGACAAGAGCGTTTCAAGAGTATCTCCAAATTCAACTTATAAAATATACAGCGCATTGACCGCGTTGGAGTTAGGCGTAATACAGGAGGTCAATTCTACTTTAAGCTGGGACGGGACAGAGTACCCTTACGAGCCGTGGAATAAAGACCATGACTTGTATTCGGCCATGAAGGATTCTGTTAGCTGGTATTTTCAAGGCATTGATGAATTATCCGGGTTGAAAAACCTTCAAAAGTATTTTACGGATATTGGTTATGGCAATTATGACCTTTCAAGCGGGGTATCAAATTATTGGCAGGAAGCTTCTTTACTTATATCCCCTGTTGAACAGGTTCGGCTGCTAAAGGATTTTTATATGGACGAGCTTGTATTTAAGCAGGAGAATATTGACACCGTTAAAAACGCGTTAAAGCTATCTGAAAAAGACGGCGCTGTCCTCTCAGGCAAAACGGGAACGGGATCTGTTAACGGCAGCGTGGTAAACGGTTGGTTTATTGGATATGTCGAGAAAACCGGTCATACGTTTATCTTCGCGACTAATATTGAAGACAAGGACGGCGCAAGCGGAAGTGTCGCGGCTCAGATTACGCTTTCTATTTTGAAGGATAAAAATATTTATTAGGATGTGGTTTAGGCATTTTATATTCACCCAAGCAATAGCTTTGCCGTACCTTTGATAACTGCCACTATTTGTAATCTAATAAATGCGGGGTGTCAGTCTTATGACTTAATACTAAGTGCATTACATGATAATTCGGTAAACAATGATTATTTTTACTCTTATCAATACTATAAAAGTATTCTAAATTGGAAAAGTGAAATTGATGTGCCAGTTATTGGGTGTATGTTTGATAAGAGCACCGTGCATTTGCAATATGCATATATTAATAGAATTAAGGAATTGTTCATTAACGATGGGCATAACTGTATTCTATTAACGGGAGAAACAATACCTAATATATCTGAGAGCGTATTTAGTAGTGCTAAGCCAGATTTACATGTACACTTTTTAGACATTGTAAAGCTCTATTTTAATCTCTTGGGGTTTAATTCCCCGCCCCTCTGGGGCGGGGAAATTTATTATCTCTAACGCAGAAATAATTCTGCTATTCATAGTGCATGATACACTCAAAGAGATTAACTCGCCAGAATTGATTGATATTACTCTTTGTTTTAATGTTTATCATCATGTTGTATTAATCTCGTGTAGTTCTATAAATCTATTAATAGCCGAAAGATGCAAAACCGATTACGATATGTATAACAACTTTAAAAGGATAAAAGGAATTATTAGTGATCCTAACGGTGAAGAGATAACAATAGATATGCAATAAATTAGAAGGAAAGTTGCAAGGCAATGTAAAAATTTGCAAATGCTTTTATTCATACACGTTTCCCGGGACATCCTATAGCTGAGAAATGACGTGTCTTTGGCGTTACGAAGCAAGGTTACTATCTATGGAAGCGAGCAAAGAACAAGTATGTAGCTCTTTTGGCAATGATACAGGCAGTATTAGATGATGAGCCCAAAAGACAGAATTAATTTTCATAAAAATTACAAAGGAAGTACACAGAGATTACACAATTTTTATATATGCTTGTTTAAATAATCATAAAGAAAGAGGCGAGTACATGAACAAAAAATTAATATGTATGTCTATACCGTTTATATTTCTGTTTTTTCTATCGGCTTGTGGCGAAAAAGACTCGCAGGACAATGAGGGTTTATCAGGAATAGGACTTAACCTTGTGCAATCAGAACAACAGGATGACACGCTTTCCTCCGGAGAAACTTCCAAAAAAACATTGAGTATTTCCGTTTGCTGGGACCATTACGATATTGAAGAAGCGGTGAAGAGTTTCAATCAATTATATCCTGACATTGAAATAACGGTAAATAAATACGCTAATGATGAAGAAAAGTACAAAGTACAAATCGTGACAAATCTAATGGCGGGCACTTCTGACGATATACTGGACGGAACTGGACTTCCATACGTAAGGCTTGCCGACAGCAAGCTGCTTACAGGGCTGTATCCTTTAATGGAAAACGATACAGGATTTAGCAAAGACGATTATTACATGAATGCTTTTGAATCGCTGAATTATATGAATGAGGTTTATGTTTTCCCTGTTAATTTCGCTTACAACATGATAGGGGTAAATAATACCCTTGGTTCCGAGCTTGTATCTAAATTCAGCCGGCATGATACTATTACTTACCGTAATATGTTAAATCTTTATGTTGAAACACCGAATATAAGCGGGTTTTATTTGCAGAATAACTTTAGTACATATTACGTAATCGCAGGTAACATAGACCAATTCATTGATTATGAAAATAAAACATGTGATTTTGACAATGAGGAATTTATTAGCTTGATAACGGACGCAAAAAACGCCACAGAATCGGTTGACGCGGGAAATTCATCTACCTATGGAACAGCCCGGGCGCGTGACGAACTCAGCGCTAAAAAATACCTGTTTAAGAATGTAACATCAACCGGGTATCAATATTTCCTGCCTTATAAAGAGTTTAGTGATTTCGTTAATTTTATTCCCGTCGCCAATCCGAAGGGACAGATATATATTTATCCCGTTATGCGGTTTTGTATTAGTGAACAGGCTGAAAATAAAGAACTTGCCTGGGAGTTTCTGAAGTTCTTAACTACTCCGGAAGCTAACGAGAATCCTGCGTCTGGTGATTTCTTTTCCGTAAGCAAGGGAACCTTCATGAAAAATACTGCGCTCTCAATGGATAGATGGATTAGCGCTCTAGAATCCCAAGGCTATTATTTAAACGGAGACAAGCAGAAACATATTGAAAACGTTACAACTTACTTAGACCAATACAATCAGCTTCCTATGTGTTCCCCGCCATTGGAGGAATACCTTGAAATTGTTGGGGAAGTTACTGAATTGTTCGATAAGGGTGTAATGACAGCGGAACAGGTTGCATCTGATTTACAGAACAAAATATCGTTGTCCTTAATGGAATAAGAAATGAGGAGGCTGTTTTTTATGAAACTGAAATTTTTGTTTTGCCTTTGCCTTATATTGAGCTATTCGGTTACGGTGTGCGAGGCTTCCGAACAATACAGACTTTCAGTGGCGGAATATCAAATCAAAATATATGAGAGCAATTACCATGACGAAGGCTTTCCTATTTTGAACTATCAAGGCCGTACATATGCACCTATGAGAAGTATGCTGGAGGCGGCAGGATTCAAAGTTGATTTTACAAACGGCGTTGTTACAGTTGAAAGCGGAGGCAGAATCTCTGTCGCAGCAGAATCACCGTCCTCTCAACCGACAAAAAAAGATTATATTCTTAAGAGAGCTGATTATAAAATAACTATTGACGGAAAAGATTATATAGACGACAGTTTTCCGATTTTGAATTATGAGGGACGCACATACGCACCCATGAGAAGTATGCTGGAAGCAGCAGGACTCAATGTTAATTTTGAAAATGGCATTGCTATAATAGAGGCTCCTGCAAATTTCACTGCCGATAATCCTAATATCACAGACTATATGGCAGTAAGAGAGGTCTTCGAAAATACAACCTTGATTCCATCGTTCAATATTGGCAACAGGACAATTGAAATATACAACGATAAAAAAGAATTGCTGCTTGTCATTCCGAAAGAGTATACTCATGAGTTCGGCGAATCTATGATGATTCTCAAGTCATATTATGAAAGCGACTTGAAACTGCTGATTGACCGAAACAAGTAGTATTACTAAAAAGGGGATGATATTAAGGTGAAGCATAAGGAAGAAATGACGCTTCTTGTACTGGCGTTACCAAGCCTGGTTGGCTTGCTTGGCTTTTACGTTATCCCTTTTGTTCTTTCTATTTCTTTAGCGGTTGTAGATAATTCGGTGTTATGGAACTTTGTATGGATGCAAAATTTTAAGGAGGTTCTGTCAAGCGGAGCGTTTCAAACTGCTTTAAAGAATACGGGGATTTTTATGGCGTTATGTGTTCCGCTGAATATGGTTATGCCGCTTTTTATAGCTTTACTGCTTAATAGCACGAAAAGCCTCAGAACCTCGTTCGGAGTAATTGCATTGATACCTCTTGTTATACCGACTGGATCTACCGTTCATTTTTGGCAAAGCTTGTTCGGACTGAACGGTCTGATAAACAGCTTATTGTTTCCCGACAATCCTGTTAATTGGCTGAATACTGACTACGCAAGATGGATAATTGTTTTTATTTTTATTTGGAAAAATGCGGGCTATAATATGGTGCTTTTCTTAGCCGGGCTTACGTCAATCCCAAAAGAATATTACGAGTGCGCTTCCCTTGAAGGCGCTGGAAGCATGCGGCGGTTTTTTATGATAACCCTCGTATACCTGACGCCAACTGCGTTTTTGGTTCTTGTAATGTCGATTATAAACTCATTTAAGTCATTTAAGGAAATTTATCTACTGTCAGGAGAGTATCCTCATTCCTCAATCTACATGCTGCAGCATTATATGAACAATCAGTTTGGCGCGTCAAATTATCAGAAGCTTGCGTCAGCGTCTTATATATTGTCAATATTTATAATTGCTATGGTACTAGGGTTGTTTCTTGGGCAAAACAAGGCATCAAGATATTTGTAAAGGTGAGAAGCCAAGTGACTAAATCTCTGAGAAATTCCGGGAAAATTTTAACCTATGTAATTTTAATTTTAATATCGGGAGTATCTATGTTTCCCATACTGGTAACAGCCGCCAATTCCTTCATGAGCTCTTTTGAGGTCACAAGTCGCTATACCAGTGCGATAACAGCCGCTAACGGCTTTAATATATCGGGACATATCCATTATGTAGAAATAAGTCTTATACCGGACTTTGTGACAATTGGACAGTATCTGAAATTGTTATTTGGTTCTCCGCTGTATCTTGGGCTATTTTGGAACTCAGTTGGAATAACATTGCCGGTAATCGGGGGCCAAATGCTTATTTCTATTCCATCTGCATACGCGTTTGAAATGAGCAAATTCAAATACAAAGAAATTGTGTTTTTCATATATATTACAGTAATGCTTATGCCGTTGCAGGTCGTTCTTGTGCCTAATTTTTTAATGGCAGAGCTCCTGCATATAAACGGCACTTCACTTGCCGTTATTCTTCCCGGCATATTCAATCCATTTGGCGTATTCATTATCAGACAAGCGTTAAAGGGTATGCCGAAAGAATATATTGAGGCCGCCAATGTGGATGGCGCAAACCATCTTCAAATAATAATTTTGATTATCCGGCCAATGACAGCATCTGCTATTGCGGCTTTGACTGTACTCACATTTATCGAATACTGGAACGTGGTAGACCAGGCGGTGGTTTTTATTAAAGACAGCAGCGCCGAGCCTTTATCAGTGTACCTGTCACGTTTAGGAAATGAAAGCTTCGGCATGATATTCGCCGCGTCGTGTTTTTACATGCTTCCGCCTGTGTTTGTCTTCCTTTTTGGTCACAACAATATGGTGGAGGGAATACAGCTGTCGGGCATTAAATAAGGGTGTGACGAAATGGCTTTCTATAAAAAAGCTCTGATAAATTCGAGTGTTTTACTTATATCGACGTTACTCTTTTTAACCTTTTTCTCAAATACGATCTATACCTTTAATTTACCAAGCGTAACTTTAGATTATCCCAGTAACGGAGTTATAATAAACGCGGCCACAGCAGAAGGAGTCGTTGAGTTTGCAGAATCAGAATATTATTACGCCGGGGGAAGCGGCAGAATTACGCTTCTTGTACGAACCGGCGATAGCGTTTTGACAGGGAGCCCGTTATACAATATCGAAGCTGATACGGAGGATTTGAAAGAATCGCTTGAAGGCGCAATGCGGGAGATAGACAATATCGAACTAAATATTGCGAAGGCACAATCAGACATAGACTATACCTTAGGATTATTAACAAAGCTGGAGGTAGGGGAAGTGAAGGTTATCGAATCCATTGAAGCTGAAATCCTTGAATGCGAACAGGAAATCGAGAGGCTAAATATTGAATTAGAGCAAAAAAATACCGAGCTGCAAAAGCTGGAGATACTATTTGCCGCCGGAGCCATTCCAAAGGTTGATTTGACCGAAGCGCAATACTCGCTTGAGTTGACGGAGAATCAAATCAACCGTTTAGTTGAGAAAAAGCAAAATGCGGTTTTACTGCAAAATAAAAGTATCAACGCTGAAAAGAGGCTGGCGGCAAAGACTTACGAGGAAGAATCGCAGGCATTGAATAAGACTCTGTCGGATTTAGATTTTCAGCTTCGGGAATGGAGGCTACAGCTAAAAACCCAAACTGAAACCATAGAGAGAATCAAAGATCAGCTGGAAAAGGCCGGACAAAACCAAAGCATTTTCGCTGACAAAAACGGGATTATCACAAAAATATCCGCAGGTTTAGAAGAATCGGATCATGTCGCCGAAAATGACCTTATACTGAAATTGGGGATTTCCGATTCATCGTTTCAGACTGTCGTTTCATTTAGCGATAGTGTGAATTATCTTAATGTAAATGACAATGTGACAATAAACATTAACACAAGGCAGCAGTACAACTTGCCCGGAACAGTAGCGCAGACATTTTTTGAGGATGGGATGCTGAAAGCAAGAATCAATTTTGCCGCAACGGAGAATATAAGCGGAGGAGAAGTAGCAGAGTTACATATTGAGGACGTGTCTGACCTGTATAAAAATATTCTCCCAAATACCGCCATTCACAAGGATGGTGCGGGATACTATATTCTTTATGCCGAAAAGGTACGTGGTATGTTTGGCTATGAATATTACACACGGCGAATGGCGATCCATGTTTTACTACAGGATATCAACAACACGGCTTGCACAATTATTTCTGATGAACCGCTGCCGGTTATTATCAACAGCGATAAAACTGTTTCTGAAAACGATAAAATACGTATAGTGGGCGGAAGTGATTTAGTTGAGATCAGGTAAAATTAAATTCTTAAGGATATTCAGCTTATGCTTGTCAGCGGCGGGATTGCTTTTTGGCGTAGCGTTCAGCATTGAATCCAAAAAGCAAATTGACAAAAATGTATTTTATATATCGCCTGTAGTAAACTCAGAAGAATACTATTTCAGCTTATCGGATATTGAAAGCCTGCAAAATAATTCGTATGAGCCAATAAATGTGTCATTTGAAATTCTAAAAAAAGAAAGGACTGCTTTAGGAAATATTGAAGCTGAGACGAAGCTCATAATAACAAATCCCGAATATTTCAAGCTTAATAATATTCAATTTGTAAGCGGCGGCCCGTGGATGGAAAACATGAAAACTGAGCGTGTTGCCGTTGTTAGCGAGGCGCTTGCTTGGAAGCTTTTCGGCAGTACAAATGTTTCAGGCGAACAAATCAGAATGCGAGATAGAAATTATTTAATTATCGGCGTAGTGCGGCAGGTGGATTTCAAAACTGATAACTATTATGTATGGACTCCTGCTTTACCTGGCATGGATGGCAAAACAATTACAGAAGCCGGCGTAAATAAAATATTTATCAGCTGCGAGAGCTATAGTCCGTTGGATTCTTATATAGCCGTAGAATCAAGCATAACCAGCCTTAACAAACCGTGTAAGGATTACCTCATAACGGATATGAATCGATATGCGCAAAGCTTTGAGCTAAGATACCGACTGCTTGCTTTCGCTCTGGGCGCGTGGTTTATTTATGATATAATAATAAGAACGGGGCGCGTACTAAAAAGCCTTACGCCTGATAAATTTGAATGGCAGCCGATGCTACTGGCGGCTTTAATAAACATAGTTGTTATTATCCTTGTCGCTTACCATATGAGCTTTGGTTTTTGGTTCCCTAAGTTTACAAATAATTTGATAACGGGAATTGGACAAGCTTTTTTCAATATCGGATCACTTCCCGCGAAAGAGCGCCTTTCAGGCGGTATTTTAGGTCTTCATCAATTGAACGTATATGCCAACGCAGCTTTTGGAATAGGCATATTTGGATTGTTGAACACAATGCTTTTGTGCAAAAGGAGGCTCCCGCAATGAGGAAAGAAATATTGTTGGTTGAGGATGACGACGCTCTTAGGGAAATCATAGTAGATTATTTTTCAGGGGCGGGATTAAACGTAACCGAGGCTTGTGATGGCCAGCATGCCTTGGACGCCTTGGAGGAAGCAGAGTATGATTTGATTCTGTTGGATATTATGCTGCCAAAGGTAGACGGATTTTCTCTTTGCCGCAGACTGCGGAAGGATAACGATATACCAATCATAATCATAACCGCAAGAAGCAGCGATGATGATAAGCTGCAGGGCTATGAATTAGGCGCTGACGATTATATCACAAAGCCGTTCAGCCCAAGGGTTTTACTGGCTAAGTCCAAAAATCTTATTCGCAGAGCAGACGGGACAGTTGTTAACGGAGAAGAAACAATAGAGGCCGGATATATATTTATAAATACCTTGTCTTATAAAGTTATGGTTGACGGAGATAAAGTTGATTTATCGCCAAAAGAATATGACTTGTTGCTGGCTTTGATTGAAAACCGGAATCGGGTAATGTCGCGCGACGCCCTTTTGTCAAAAGTATGGGGATTTGATTATTTTGGGGATTTAAGAACGGTTGACACCCATATCAAAATGCTCAGGGCAAAGCTAAAGCAGGGAGCGGCGCACATAGTTACGCAAATGAAGGTGGGTTATAAATTTGAAGAGGATATATAATTCAAAAATATCCGTAAAGCTGTTTATCATAACTGCGTTTACCTTTACAAGCCTTTTGATATGCTCCCTGCTTGCTCAGGCGTATTATTTTCACCAATCATACAGCGTATATCAAACGTCTAACCCGGCTAAATACAAAGATTTGCTAAAAGAGCTTAACAAAACAGATATGAGCTCCGCCAGCGTATCGAAAGTACTTATCAAGTACAAAGAAAAATATGATATTGAAGCGGCAATTTTTTTACGTGATACACAGACATTAAAGTTTCAGCCGGAAGCTCTTACTGATTATCCGACCAATAGGCTTGAAGCGGCAATACGCTACTACCTGACAAATATCAGTCCAACCTTGGCTAAATATGAAAATAATTTTGTGAATGAATACATTATAGAAGGCCGAAGCTATAGCTTAGCGGCTACAACATATTTAAACGGCGGCGAAGTCCTGTTTGTAATGTATCCGACAGAGACGTTAATAACGCCTGGACTGATCGACCAGTATTACGTTTATGTTTTCGTTATAGGCATTTTGGTTTCGTTATTGCTGTCTTATGCTTTTTCATTGATGATTTCACGTCCATTGGTAAAGATAAATAAAACGGCAAAAGATATTGCGGAATTGAATTTTAACGAAAAATTATCGCCAATAAGCGATGATGAGCTTGGTCAGCTTTCAAACAGCTTAAATACCCTGTCCGAAAAATTAGATTCTACTTTAAGCAAGCTAAAAGCAGCCAATATCAAACTGGAAGCCGACATCGAAAAAGAAAGAGAGCTGGAAAAAGTTAGAAAAGAGTTTGTTGCTAACGCATCCCACGAGCTGAAAACTCCCTTATCCATTGTAAAATGCTATGGGGAGGCATTAAATGATAAAGTCAGAGAAGACAAAAAAGAACACTATATAAGCCAAATCATACAGCAGACCGATAAAATGAGTAAGCTGATTGAGGATATGCTTGAGTTATCTAATATTGAGGGCGGACAATATAGGCTGCAAATATCTGATTTTGATTTAGCCATGTTGACAAAAAGTATTTTGGAGAGCTTACGTTTCCTTGCGGATGAAAAAAAGCTGCATTTTCTATATGATTTTTCAAGCCCGGCTGTTGTTATTCAAGCAGACCGAATGAAAATTAGTCAAGTTATCACAAATTTTGCTAACAACGCAATCCGTCATACTCCCCAAAATGGCAGTATTTTTGTAAGAATATCCGAAAGCACGGGAACGGTGAAATTCGAGATTGAAAATGAAGGCGCAAACATAGCACAGGGGAAGCTTAATAAAGTATGGGGACGATTTTATCGCGCAGAAGGAGTACGGGATAAAAACACAGGCGGTACGGGCTTAGGCTTGGCTATTTCCGAAAAGATACTACAAGCACATAAAATGCGCTATGGGGTGGAGAATACGAACAAGGGAGTCAAGTTTTATTTCAAATCAGTAAGTAATAATTAAATATAGAAAATGATGCCCACTAAAATAAAATGAATACAAATATTGATGTAAAAAAAGATAATTTGGCGTCCTTTCATTTGTGTTGATTTTTGGCTTTACTTGCGTTTCCACCTCCGCGTAGCGGTTCGATTATTTTCGCATGCCTTACGTGCTCAACTCTAAAGCCATAGGCAAAACAGCATGGATACTACGATAGGAACTTGCCATGCCGTTTTGTTTGGCTATCTTATTCTTTCGTTAATTCGCTCAAGCTGTCCTGAGTCCTCGCTGTCTAAATCATCATCTGAAAATTTATCTTCATAACAATCCTCAAAATCGATAAACAAAGACATTATAGGGGGTTTAGGCAGAGCGGTAAGCCGAACACATGAAAATACTTAACGGCATTTAATTAAGCACCTTGACTTATGTTAGGGTGTTTTTTATTTGACATTTAGGTATTACGTGTGTAATATTATGAATGATTACATTAGTAAGAACAAAGGCGAGAACACAAAGTATTACTAAAGGGGGCTTTTTAGTATGGGCGCTTTTAAAAAAGCGGCAGCGTTAGTTACCGCGATTGCCTTAACGTTGATTCTGGCATCATGTGGATATCGGGCAAACGAAAAAGAAAGTATTGAGAACAACCCACCCGGCACCGAAAATACCATGAGTTATGGCGCGGATGAAAAACCCGGCGAGATTATTGGCGCTTATCAATACCCTGAAAACCCGGCAGAGCAGCTTAGAAACGCATTGGAAAGTGATGTAAATAAACGTGGGCTTCCTATGAAAATAGGCCCTGTGGAAAAGGTTGAGTTTGACAGCAAAGAATGCTCACAGATAGAGATCAACTTTACTGACGGTTGCGAAAACATGTGTGTCATTTCTTTTATCAATAAGCATCTTGATTACGGATACGAGGAATCGCTCGACGGACATGATAATCCGTCCTTTACAATGGCCTTCAAAGACCCGGATAATTCACAGGATATGCTAACGGTTTTGTCCTCTGTTATCAAGTATCTGTCTCCCGGCTTGAGCTTTGAGGAAGCGGAGCGTCTGGCGGCAAAACAGGATGAGACGATTTCAACAGACGGCTATTCCATGCCGCAGGACATAGGCGGATACCAAGTCCAAGCTCGATATACAAATCCGCATATATTTGTACGCACACCAGACTTTGAAGCAAAACTGGGCGTGACAGTAAGGGCGCTTAAACAAATATGGCGCGGCGCGATTGACGCCGGGAAATGTCAGGAGTTAGCAGATCCCCAAGATTACGACCTTTTGAGTGTACGATTGTGGGAAGCGGAAAAACATCCTGAAATTGTATATGCTGATTTCATCGTGAAGAATATTTGGCAGAAACAAAGCTACCTTCACGGCGAAACGTGGGTAATAATTGATGTAGAATCAATGACCGGGGAGAAATACTCTTTGAGCCTCGATACTTGGGAATACCCTAACGCCTACGAGTTTGGCGTTGGTCAGCAATATACATTGTTTATACAGCTTAACTTTCACGGAGGTATAGTATATGCTGTTCAGCGGTCTGAGTCGGCACAGTTTAATTCACGCGGAGAAGTACAACCCATTGACTATCCTATCAATGACTTGAAAAACCCTGTAAGGAGGATTGAGCCGGAAGGAGAAGGCATAGTTTACGACGTAAGCTTTGTACTTGAAAGCCAGTCCTACGGCGAATGGTTTGCCGCGTTGGAAGGCCACGGAATTGGAGAAAAACAGTGGCCTAATGACCCGGTGTGGGAAGGTTACACCTTCGTTGGCTGGTATGACAACTTGGAATGGAAAGGTAATCCGTACACTAAAGACACGCCTATTTATCAGGATACCTCCCTCTTCGCAAAGTGGAAATACTCAGGCCCCGGGGGCGTCTGGCCGAGAACGCAACGAGGCGATATTCAAGGTATTAACAAAGGAAGCCGCCTTTCTGCCGGGCAGAAACTGACCATCACGGCAAGCGGCTATAACATGAACCTTGAAGCGCCGGAAGACCAGCGTTTTCGATGGTATCCGGTGACTTGGAGGCTCTCGGACGGCGCAAGCGGCGGCTTTTCAAAGGAGGCCCCCTTTCAAACGGTCATATCATTAGACAGCAAAGGCGATGGTCAGCTGTACATTACCTATTTGGAAGAAATTTTTGATGGAGTTGACTGGCAAGAAACAGGCCAATTGCGTGAAGTTGAGGAGGTTACGTTCCGGATTGATTGATAATCTGAAGTAATATTAGGAGGGATATTATGCGTCGCAGAAGAAACCGTCGAAAAAAGATAATCATAAGTGTTGTGGTTTGTATTATTGCTATTAGCGTTGCGGTTACCGCTGTTATTATTTTTGCTCATGGCGAAAGCCCTTTATCAAATATTCTATTTAATTCTCCAGTTGAGGATAAAGCAGTGCAGCCGGACGAATTGCTCATGCAGTACACAACCTTTATAAACGATGGCAGATATGAAGATATGTACGCATTATTAGCAGAACAAATTAAACAGCAAACCACGGAGGAAGATTTCATTTCAAAAAATAAAAACATATACGAAGGAATTGAGGCAAAAAATTTAACTGTTAACATAACCGATATAACCGAAATAGAAGAACAAACAATTATCACCTACGATTCCCGTATGGATACGTTGGCCGGAGAGATAATCTTTTCCAATGAGGCGTATTTTACAATGACAGAGGACAAGGAACATCGCCTGATATGGTCAGCACAGTTGATTTTCCCCAATCTCTACTCGGATAACAAGGTAAGAATAAACACGTTAAAGTCCGAAAGAGGAAGTATTCTTGACCGGAACGGAGAAATGCTTGCGGGCCGCGGCGTTGCTTCTTCCGTTGGCTTTGTTCCAGGTAAAATGAACGAGGACAGAACCGCCGATATTGAAAAGACAGCCGAATTGTTAGATATCACTGTTGAGAGTATAAACAAAAAATTAGGCGCTTCCTATGTGAAAGACGATATGTTTATACCTATAAGGACTATTCCGAAGGGACTTGATGAATTTGAGGAGCTTCTGTTGGAAATAAAGGGGCTAAAGATTACCGATACCGCAGTCAGGTATTACCCGTTTGGTGAGAAAACATCACATCTGACCGGCTATATTCAAAACGTAACAGCTGAGGATTTAGAGAAGCTTGACGGGCAAGGATATAACGCAAACAGTGTAATAGGAAAAGCAGGTCTGGAAAAGATTTTTGAAGAACGTCTAAGGGGTATTGACGGGCATGAAATCGTTATAGTGGATAAAGAGGGAAAAACAAAGCAAACATTGGCAAAAAAACCTCCTAAAGATGGAGAAACAATTAGGCTCACTATTGACGGGTGGATCCAAAGCAACTTATATGACCAATTCAGCGGCGATAAGAGCGCGTCTGTGGCTATGAACCCAAAAACCGGAGAAATATTAGCCCTTGTGAGCACGCCGACATTTGACGCCAATGATTTTGTGCTCGGGTTATCAGAGTCAAAATGGGAAGCGCTGAATGAAGACGAAAACAAACCGTTATACAACCGTTTTAAGGCCGCTTTATGCCCCGGCTCCGGTTTTAAGTCCATTATCGCCGCGATAGGCCTATCAACCGGAAAAATAAATCCGAACGATGATTACGGGCATAGCGGAAGAAGCTGGCAAAAGGACGCAAGCTGGGGCAGATATAAAATAACGACGTTAAAGGAATATAATGGCGCTGTCCTCAGTAACGCTTTAATATATTCTGACAATATATATTTTGCGAAAGCGGCGTTAAATATCGGCGGGGATATATTGGCTGAACAATTACTAAATATAGGTTTTGACGAAGCAATCCCGTTTGAAATAAGCCTGTATTGGTCAAGCTTTTCAAATAGCAACACGTTCGATAATGAAATCCAGCTGGCCGACAGCGGTTACGGGCAAGGCCAGATACTAATAAACCCTATTCATATGGCTTGTGTGTATTCCGCTTTTGTGAATGACGGTAACATGATAAAGCCTTATCTGCTGAGCGAAGGGAATCCGGCTCCCGAATACTGGAAAGAACAGGTTTTTACGAAAGAAGCTGTTGATATTATCCGGGAGGACTTAATACAAGTCGTTGAACAGGGAGCGGGAGGGCTTGCCAAAATCGAAGGAACGGTTTTAGCAGGGAAAACAGGCACAGCGGAAATCAAGCAATCAAAAGACGATACAGAGGGTACGGAGCTTGGTTGGTTTAATGTATTTACCGCGGATGAAACCGCTGAAAAACCCCTGCTTATAATAACTATGGTCGAAGATGTAAAAAACCGTGGCGGGAGCGGCTACGTAATACCGAAAATAAAGACGATCTTTGAATATAGATAAGATCCTTAGAGCTGGTAAACGGAATAAAAAACATACTTATTGACATTAAAAAAGATGATGTTTATACTTAATTTATAAATTGAATACAGGCAAGATTGAGAGGAAGTCAAAAGGCGAGCCATTCGCCTCCGGAATTTATGCCGGCACTGTCTCAGCATCCGTGAAACCAACGAACAGGTCATTATGCCACTTGAAGCGACGCTCCCAAAGAGCATCGCGGAAGGGAAGGCGGCCTTATTAGGAATCCCCTGCTTCAAAAGCGGGAGAACGGGTTAAGTCGGAATATTCTCGTCTTGTCGTTAGTCAAGTGTTGCCTCTGAGGTTAGGCCGACATAGTTAATTCTGTTTGAATGTATTGTCAAAGAGGATAAATATGTCGGAACGCGTTTGGCGTGTCCGGCATTTTTATTTTATAGCTTCGTCTATCGAGGCTATGAATTAATTTTTATATCAAAAATATTTGGAGGTGCATAAGAAAATGCAACATATTACGAAACATAAGAGGGCTTTACGCTTCCTGGCGCTTCTCCTCATACTGACACTCGTTTTGCCAGCGTTTGGCCAAGGCCGGGCTTTGGCAAACGATAGCGAGGGAACATTAAGCTCGGATCATACGGACTCAGTTGTGACAGAAGCAAATCCCGGTGGCGAGAATGCTGATTCAAAAGTTGAGGCTGCCGAATCCAGCGAAGCAGGCGCTGAATCAGACAATGAAAACTCCGGTTTGGGAAACGCGGATGTTGATTCGGCGGACAGGGAGGCTGATTCACAATCCATCAGCGTTGATATTATTGAAGCACTTTCAGAGGACAGCGAAGACCCGCAGGTTGACGCGACGATTTCTGTAGACATTATCGCGGCTAAAAATGGATATGACGGCTGGGAGATACTGTATCCCAAGACTGTAAGCGGTTCTACAAAATTGGAGCTTCCTGTATCGGATGAAACGCCGCCGACACTGTACGACGCCATGATGAAAATAGATTCCAGCGTGACACTTAGAGCAAATGGCCGTATTGATACGTTATTTGGTTTGGCTTCCGGAAACGACAACACATGGTTCGGGTACATAGACTCATCTCGTAAAAATACGCCAAATACGGCAAACTTGAATAATGGCGACAAGATTATTTTCTATTATTACGATGGCATGGCGACGCGCCCCGGCTGGGACGAACTCGCGGTACTTATCAAAACCCCAAATCCGGCGCGTACGCCGTCGGAACGTTTGGAATACCTGCTTTCTACAGAATTAACCTTTGATAAAATCAAAGGCAACAACACATCAGCAAACAGTATAACGGCAAATTTAGGAACATTGCCGTCAAGGCTTGATACCAATGCCATGTCTCAGGCAAATTTTAACGTAACATGGACAGCAAGCGATACGTCTTATATTTCCAACACCGGCGCGATACAAGCGCGCCCGCCTTATGGCAAAGAACCCGCGCCAGTTATAATGACAGCGACGGTGACAGCGGGATCAGCCTACAGCGCCGATAAGTACGGCCTGCCAGAGGATGCGGGCCTGCCCAGAACAGTACAAATTTCTTTGGCTGTCGCGCCGCTGACGGAAGAAGAAGAAAATACCAACATAACATCGGTGCGGGCCGCCCTTGACGGCATTTTACTCGAAAACCTCAAGCTGATGGACGGCGACGCGCTTAATCCTCAAAATGTGCTGTATGACATACAACTGGTTGACCCCCGCGGATACGGCGACAAAACCACCGAATATCTATCCAATGGATATTGGACTTCAAGTAATCCCGATGTAATATCAGTAAATTGGATGCGAGGAAAAGTAACGCGGCCTGCCGTCGGTGAGGCTGACGAGACTGTTGTGCTCACCGTTAGAGCAGTGAAGGGCGGCTATGAAGAAAGCAAGCAATTAACCGTAACGGTCAAGGCAGTGACGGGGGACGAGCTTAACGCCGCCAATGCCGAGCTTGACGC
>Ga0153942_1000252_pt1 | contig 19936 bp, 16 predicted proteins | sample TSNJ026MetaG_FD_104731 | JGI IMG/M metagenome (GOLD analysis project Ga0153942, IMG submission 104731) | Attine ant fungus gardens microbial communities from New Jersey, USA - TSNJ026 MetaG | ecosystem: Host-associated > Fungi > Mycelium > Unclassified | place: USA: New Jersey, Brendan T. Byrne... | reverse complement strand
TATTCCCTGCAGGTTGGCAGCCACAAAATCCAATGCGTCCTCATCATCCAGATAAGAATTGCTAAAGTAATACATCTGCTTCTGCGTAGAAATTTGACGGGTATATCCCTCAGACCACAAGGAAACATCCTCCGCCGCAGTCACCCAAAACAGATTGTCATTTTCCAACCGGTGAGACACCCCAAGTTGAGTGAGCCAATCACTTTTTGCTTCCGCCGGACTGACACCCAGGAGCGTGTCAAAATAATCGTAGCTCCACAAAGCAGCGACCATCAGCTCCAGGCCGAACCGGTCTTTTAAATAAGCCATTTGATGGGAGGCCAGTCGAAGGGTCTCATCATAAAAGACATATTCGTTTGAGAAATTGGCGTTATGTAACTGGAGCAATACACTGGTATTGTCCATGTCAATTGCTTCCTTTAGCTCAGCGGCATCCGGCTGTGAGGCCGTTTCTATCTCCCATTGGGTTAGCTGTCCCAGATAATTTTGCGCAAACCCATACACCATCCATCTGGGCGCTGAGCTTCGATTTGCCAAGCTCAGCAAAGCATAATATCCGTAGTCCGCCGTCTGTTCGCGCACGCCGGACAACTCCACTAAACTGCCGTTGAGGCCGCTGTCATAATCCGGACCTATGTAAAAATAAAGGGTGGGTATTGTCTCCATCTTTAGCAGCTTGGCCGCTTCCTCCACAGCCTGTTCATTGAGCCTTATAAATTCCTTCGCCTCATCCTGCGTCATATAATCTTTTTGGAAATAATATATATTTATTCCGCTTTGGGCTACAAAAAAATCCTGCTCTTCAGTAAATTCAACAGTATTGGATGAACATGCACTCAGCATAAATATCATAAAAGCGGCAATAACAAATATTTTAATACTTCTTGCACAATTGCTCATACTTAGTCCTCACTTTAAACCCATACTTTAGCAGGTCCATATCCTAATAAAAATTCACAATATCCATTATATGTCTTTTCAGTGGATATTTCAACAAAAAAATATGATAGAGAGATGAACAATTTATTTTGACTTCTTCTTCTACATAGTGTATAATCACGGCTGGGAGTATGCTAGGCAGCGGCCGGTCCGGGTGAAAAACCGGCCCGGAGGAAAGTCCGAGCTCCAAGAGCAAGAATAGCGGCTAACCGCCGCCGGGGGCGACCCTAGGGAAAGTGCAACAGAGATATACCGCCGGTTTAGGCCGGTAAGGGTGGAAAGGCGAGGTAAGAGCTCACCACTTCCGCCGGTAACGGCGAAAGTCTGTAAACCCTATTCGGAGCAACACTGGAAGAGGTGCATATGCCCGCTCGGCGCACCTCTTCGCAAAATGTGGCTAGAGCCTTGGGGTGACCCAGGGCCCAGATAGATCGTTGCCCACGACAGAACTCGGCTTACAGGTATAGTCCCAAAAATGCCAGCAACTTTATGTTGCTGGCATTTTTGCAATGAATGGCTCTTGCTGTCAACGAGAGTCCTCGTACCCAACAGATGTAATCTATTTGAATAAAGCTAAGTACTTGATTCTACCGCTAAGTGGTTAAACTTACAAGTTTTATTTTCATTAATATTGAAAATAATATAGACATTCCACAGCAAGAAAGCTATTGACACAATTGAAGCTTTTGAGCCGCAAGGGATAGGTTCAACTTAAAAGCTCAGCTGTAAATGAATTTCTGATGGCGTGTATCTTAAGTAGGGAAAGATTGAAATAGGGAAGGATTGTAATAATGAACTCACCATATCTAAAATATGTAAAAATCCAAATATGTTTTATACTTTCGTTTATCACACTGCTGTCTGTGGGCATAAACGCATATGCAACAGGCGGCGATTTGGCGGTGGAGGCAGCCGCCATAGCAGGGGATCTGATTGTTCCTAATAACTTGATTATATATGAGGATGGTTATTATTCATTAGACGGAGGAAATACTATATCAACCGATACTTTGGGGCCTGAAACACAAATAAAAAAGGCATCCGGTAATATGACCATTGAACTGCGGAATACCACGGAAGTATACGCAAAGCTTATCTCCTTGCAAAGCGGCAGCCTTACGGTGAGTGGAGGCGGTAAGCTGACGGTCAATAATCCGGATATCACCGAAATGTCTAGAATATCAGGTATACGGATATATAACGGCGGCCTTACGGTAACCGATGGCACAAACCTCACGGTGACTGGGGTCAACGGCGGCGTATATGTTGTTAGCGCATTCGACCTCCTGGTAACCGATGGCAGTGTGCTTACCGGAAAAGCGACCGGTACAAACAGCGCCATCACAGGTGCGGATAAGTATGGTATTTACAGCCATGGACGCATCGTCGTATCGAACGGAGGATCCATTTGGGGAATTGGAGGAGTACCGTCATACAACACTTATGGCTTGATGGCATACGCAGGCTACGACGTGACAGATGGAGAAATTTCCGGTTTAGGGAATGTTGGCGTGTACGCCAACCGCAATGGCCCTATAAAGGTGAACTCAGGCGGCAAGATTACCGGCGTAGGGGGATCATACAGCACTTCTCACGGGGTACAGGCTGATTATACCAGCATAGTCGTCAACACAGGAGGTGAACTGACAGGGTCATGCGGAGGCTATGCAGGCGTACAGGCTTCAGCTGGCGGCATCACAGTAGCCGGCGGCAAGCTGGCTGGAATAACCACGGGCATGGGCTATGACCAGTATGGCGTGCATGTCAGCGGCGCAAATGACTTTGTTGTGTCAGACGGAGGCGAGATTGTAGGTACTGGTTTCTACAATGGAGTATATACCAACGGTGGTAACATGTCAGTAACAGGCGGCGGTAAGATTGAAGGTCATGCTCACACCTACGGATACTATTCCACTTCCTTTGGATATTACGGAGCAATAATTGCAAAAGTCGGTACTTTGAGTGCGGATGGCAGCAGTAAAATTATAGAAAATTACGTCAAGGTTGAGGATTATGACGAAGTATTTGTTCTGCCCTACCAAAACGGTAAAAATATGACCGATTACCTCAACTATAGTTGGACTATTTCGTCAGGTACCGGCGCGGTGGAGAGCGATCCCGGCGGAAGCGGTATTAGGGCAACTGAGAGCGGTACAGGCACGTTGACCGCTTTGCGAACAGGCGGTGTCGCCGGAGAGGTTGTCACACTTGACACCGACAGCTCGCACATTATTAACATCCCTGTAAACCTCACAGTTACACCGGTGGAAATACCGTATTACACTGTGACGTATGATCCAAACGGGGCCACCGGCGGCAACGTTCCAGTTGACGATCACCAATACCTGCCAGAGGAGCAGGTGGACGTAAAAGGCAATGAAGGCGGTTTGCAGAAGACAGACCACACCTTTGTTGGATGGATGTTGACACCGGATGGAAGTGGAACGGTCTACAACACCGGAGACACTATTGTTATGGCTGATGCAAATATCATATTGTACGCCAAATGGGAGCTGGTTCAACTGCCTCCGGAAGAAGAAAATCCGACTACAGGGGGAGCCCAATTCCTTACCTGCCAGTTTTGTGAATTTTCCTCTTGAATATAGAATAAGCATTATTTTTTAAGCTAAAAGAAATCGTCAAAGTTTTTTGGGAGTCAATAGCATTTAATTTGCTATTGACTCCCAAAACTATGCGTCAAACCTATTAAAATTATTTTGGAAATATGATATTCCGATGGACGGAAAAACATAAAGAAATATCTATTATATATATTTTTTAAAAAAGTGGTAAGCGTTTTTAAAAAAGAACTTATCTGCCAATACATTTCCATAGCGGCTACATACCAGTTCAAAAAAACTTTCCATATCCTCAAGTCCGCTCAACCCGCACACCGGATCGCATCCGTCAAAATCCGATCCAATGCAGACCGCATCCTCACCACCCAAGGATAGAAAGTGATCCAAATGAGGTATCAGGTCCTCCATGGTGGGCGGCAGGGCGCTCTCTTTCACAAAGCGCTTATAGAAATTAAGACCCACAATGCCTCGGGACTGCACAATCAGCTTAAACTGCTCATCTGTCAGGTTGCGGGGATGGGCGCAGATGGCCTTGGCGTTGGAATGGCTGGCCACAAAGGGCCTTGATGCCATACCGGCTACATCATAAAATCCAGCCGGCGCCAAATGGGACACATCCACCACCATCCCCAGCGCCTCCATTTGCTTGACCACAGCCCTTCCGGCAGGCTTGAGGCCTTTATCCTCCGATATCCCATATCCCAGCTCATTCTCACCATTCCAGGTCAGCGTCATCAGCCGTACGCCGTCCTCATAGACCTTTTCCAGCCGCTCCACCGACCCGCAAACCGCCGAGCCTCCCTCTATAGCAAGAATGCCCGCCGGACAGCCTATAGGCAGATCCGACAGGCCCTTTCTCTGAAGAATGCGGAACCTGTCCCGGACGGCATCAGCCTGATGAATAAAATAAGCCCAAGCATATTCATAGTAATCCACTGCTTGGGGCCCTCTCAGATCATCCGGCATCCAGACGGCATATAACTGTATCCACTGCTCAAATAGCCTCCCCTTTTCAAGAGACACCGCCAAATTATTATATGCCAAATCTTCTTTTTTCAGCGTCAGCTCAGTTATGGTATCGCAATGCAGGTCAAACAGCTTCATGATTGCCTACTCCCCTTCCACCTCAAACGCGTTTTCTATCAGGTTGAAGGAATAGACCCGCATCCCGCCGCCCGCCTTTGACGCCAATATCTCCACCACATCAAACCGGGGCTGCTTTTCCGAAGGATGATCCAACAAATATTGTTGCGCCGTCTGAATGATTCGTCTCTGTTTTCTCACCGTCACAGCTTCTGCTGGAGCAGTGCCATTATGGGGCGACCGGGTTTTTACCTCAACAAAAACAATATATTCATTGTTCTCGGCAATCATGTCAATTTCGCCGTACCTGGAATGAAAATTGGCCGCAATAACCTCAAACCCAAGGCTGTGGTAATGCCTTTGGGCAAACCTCTCCCCAAGGCTTCCCAGCTCATGTTGCCTCGCCATGCTTTATCTCCAAATTCCTTAAAAAGGAGCGCCTATGTACCGCAGAAACCCCCAGCTGCCGAATCTTCTCATAATGAAGTTTGGTCCCATAGCCCTTATGCTGGGCAAAGCCATATCCAGGATACTGCTCCTCCAATGCCACCATGAAACGGTCCCTGCTTACTTTGGCCAAAATAGATGCCGCCGCCACTGAAGCAGAGGCGGCATCTCCCTTTATAATGCAAACGGTCTCCGTCTTTTCCTTATCCAGGCCCGGCGCAATATTGCCGTCTACCAGAGCCACCTGAGGCGCCACCTTAAGGGACTCCACCGCCTTTCGCATAGCCAGTAGGGTTGCCTTAAGGATATTGATCCTGTCAATCGTCTTTTCCCCCACTGCTACAATGGCATAGCCCTTGGCATTGGCTGTAATCTTTTCAAACAGCTCCTCCCGCTTTTTGTGGGTCAGCTTCTTGGAATCCTTAATCCCCTCAATGGGCCTCTCCTCATCCAAAATCACCGCCGCCGCATAGACAGGGCCGGCCAGCGGGCCCCTGCCTGCCTCATCCACCCCACAGATCAGGGTATAGCCCTTTTCTTTATACCACCGTTCATATAGATACATATCCGGCTCAATTTTTTGCGTCTCACTCACCGGTATCAGCCTCCACCTGTCCGCTGTAACCTTTATTTTGCTCCTGGTCCGGCCATTCCAGTGAAATCCTGCCGATCACGCCGCCCCGGAACTCATCCAACAGCATCACCGCCGCCCGCTCAGTGTCCACATGACCGCCGGACAGCAGCATGCCTCTTTTCCGGCCCAGCCGCTCCAGCAACGCAAAGGGTTCCTCGCCGGGTCCTACCTCCAGCTTGTACCGGGCTGCCAACAGCGGCGAATAGTGCCGGGCCAGGTAATCAAGCAAGCGGGAGGCTAAGGTTTCTACATCCAAAATCTGGTCCTTAATGGCACCTGTATATGCCAGCAGCTCCCCCACATAGGGATCCTCAAACTTGGGCCACAGCACACCGGGGGTATCCAATACCTCCATACCGGTTCCCACACTGACCCACTGCCGTCCCCGGGTCACCCCGGGACGGTCCTCCACCTTGGTCCTCCTGGAACCGGCCAAGCGGTTAATCAAGGAGGATTTGCCCACGTTGGGCACCCCCACAATCATCATCCGCACCGGCTTGCCACTCATGCCACGTTTTGCGCGGCGGCTGAGCTCCTCCGCCAAGGCGGTTTCCACCGCAGGCGTTAGCTCCTTTACCCCCTTGCCGGACTTGGCATCCAACAATACAGTGGGAAAGCCTGTCCGCTTCGCATAATACTGCCTCCACTGCCGGTTGGCATTGCCGTCGGCAATATCCGCCTTATTTAAGGCAATAATTCGCGGTTTATTCTGAATCAGCCGGTCAATCTCAGGGTTCCGGCTGGCGGCCGGAATCCTGGCATCCAGCAGCTCCACCACCACATCCACCAGCTTCAAATCCGCCTGAATGATCCGGCGGGTCTTAGCCATATGTCCGGGAAACCATTGTATCGGCATAGGCTCAGGCATCTGTTTTCCTCCTATATTCCTCACAGTTTGGACAGAGGCCAAATCCTAAATATCACCTTGCCCAGTAAATACTTCTTATCAATCATCCCCACATCAGGGTTGCGGCTGTCTTTAGAATAATTCCGGTTATCTCCCATGACAAAAACACAGCCCTCAGGAACTGTCACAGGGAAATTCACCCCCTCATAGAGATGGGTGGGCTCATTGATATAGGGTTCGTCCAAAACTTCCCCATTGCGGTAGACAATGCCCGCCTGAAAATCGATATCTATCTCATCGCCGGGCAAGCCAATAACCCGCTTTATCAGGGGATAATCCTCGTTGCTGACCACCTGGGTCACCACCACAATATCCTCGTAATCCGGCTCATAAAGGGCGCTGAGCAAAATCAACCTGTCCCCTTCATGCAGTGTGGATTGCATTGAGATTCCATAGACCTGAATGGTCCTAAATACGAAGGAAAACAGCGCAAACATAACGACCAGTGAAAACACAATAGCCTCCAGCCATTCATACAATTCCTTGAGTACTTTGATCCCCCTGCTATCCCCAGTTCTCTCCGCTCCCATATTATCGCTCCCGCCATACAAATTACTTTCCTATTAATATCTCCATATCGCTCACCGGCCAAAACCGGGCAATGACCCTGCCCTTAATATACCGGATGTCCACAAGACCCACCGACGCATCCCGGCTATCCCGTGAGTCGTTGCGGTTATCTCCCAAAACAAACACCGTGCCCTCCTCTACGTAGAGAGGAAAGCTGACAGGATTCCGCCCTTGTTGGTGAATGGAATCCGCCACATAGGGTTCCTCCAAGGCGATGCCATCCACATATACAATGCCCTGGTCAAAATCAATATCCACGGTCTGGCCTGCCACCGCAACCACCCGCTTGACCAGAGGGCGTTCGTCGGCGGGATCAGTCTTATTGGGCTGGGTGATCACAACAATATCCCCTTGTCCCGGATTAAAATAAGCCAGCCAAAGTATCAGGCGGTCCGTGTCCTGCAAAGTGGGGTTCATAGAGTGGCCGTCCACCGAAAAGCCGTGCAACAAAAAAGTAAAGACGGCAAACACCACAGCAATACCCAGCACAATGGATTCCATCCACTCGTACAGGGCCACCATGCCCTTATGCTTTTTGACCAGCTCATCACTATCAATATAGGAAAAGGCCTTGGCTGCCAATAACAAACCTCATCACCTCTATTGCCTGACACTGAAATAATATCAAAAAGGGGCAACATGCCGATGTGAGGAAATAAGTTGTACAACTTATTTCCTCACGCCTTCCAAGTGCCCTTTTTCATCTTTACAATTTGATTAGCGGAGCTGTTGCTTGACCTTAGCGGCTTTACCAACCCGATCCCGCAGATAATACAACTTCGCCCGGCGAACGCGGCCGCGGCGGACAATCTCCACCTTTACCACATTGGGGGAATGTACAGGGAACACCCTCTCCACACCTACACCATAGGACAAGCGGCGAACTGTAAAGGTTTCTTGAATCCCACCGTGTTTCTTGGCAATGATGGTTCCTTCAAAAACCTGTATCCTCTCCCGCTCACCTTCTTTAATCCGAACGTGAACCTTGACAGTGTCACCGATATTCAGTTCGGGCAAATTGGCTTCAGGCTTATAGCTTTCCTGTTCAATCAATTTTAAGGCATCCATTTGAGACTTTTCCTCCTTAATATTCAGATATTCATGCCTGTCTCCAACAGCAGAGGACTATCCGCTTCAATGTCACGGCTCCTACAAGCCGGGCATCAAACCCCAGTGGCATAAGCCAAAGGATTATTACATGCTTTCCAATGATAACACATCCAGCTAAGCAATGCAAGAAGGAAAAACTTTTTTTATAAACCTGTTACGCTTTTTTGCCATGAAAATAAACCTTTTGAACCGCTCCCAGCACTAGGATCAACAATGGAATTTCTACCGGCAGGGTCACCAAATTTTTGATCAACCGGTCCAGCACCAAAATCTGAAATGCCTTTCCGTACAAGACAGAAAGCCATACCGTATTGAGTAGGGTGTTCAGAATCAAATTAACAAAGGTTTTTGAAAGAATGGCTTTTATTACGGTACACCGGCTTTTGTAGAAAAAGAAGCCATACATCACGCCACCCAGAATAGCGGTCAGGGTGAAGCCGGGGAAGAATGCCCCCGTGGGGTTGTAGAGAAATTTGACTATATCTCCCATTCCGGCAGCCACACCGCCGGCCACCGGCCCATAAAGCATTCCCAGCGATGCTGTAATTAAAAATCCCACCCCTACCCGCAGTGTCTGGGAAATGGGGATATTCAACATATCCAGCGGTATGCTGAGGGCAATCAGTACCGCCATGCCTGTCAAGCTTCTCAGCTTGGTCAATTCCTTGGACGACTGTCCGCATAGCGCACTAATTCTTCGAAACGGGACCATAACTTGATTGATGCTCATCGTTCTAAGAACTCCCCCTAATCAGGTAATACATAATGTCACTCTAGCATGGGTGGTAGGTAAAGTCAAGAAGGGGCAACAGGGATCGCCGGCTCACCATATTTTACCAAAACCCGCTGTTTCAACTTTTCCCGCTAAATCATTGTTACAGTATAGTATGACAAGGTACACAGACAAAAAAGCCGTTCCGCCTTTTTTGGCGGAACGGCTTTTTTGTGTAACCTATTTCACCGTATCATAGCTGTGGAAGCTCAATATCCATGTCATTCTGCGTGGTCAAATTATGCTTCCTAAAGCGGATGGAGTTGACCAAGCTTCCCAAAATGGGTCCGATAGCCACGTAGCCCAATACAATGATAAACTCGCTAAAGGACAGCGCCACCGTCTCAAAAATCATCTGTAACCAAGGCAGATAGACACAGCAGAGCGCAATGGTCAGGGAGATCAGCACAGCGCCAATCAATTTCTTGTTGTCCAGGAAATTGATGTGGAACAGGGCTTTCGTCTCAGATTTGCACTCAAAGACATGGGTCAACTGGCTGATGATCAACGCCATTAACGCACCTGTCTGGGCCGTCTCGAAGGAGTCTGACAGCCTGAATAAAGCTACATAGCTCCCAAGAGTAGTCAGGGCAATCAGACATCCACGAAATACAATTTTACTGAGCAAGCCTTGTGAAAAAATACTCTCTTTGTGTCCTCTGGGCCTGCTGCTCATTTCGGTACCATCTCCAGGCTCCAGCCCCAGAGCGATGGCCGGAAGTCCATCTGTGACCAAATTGACCAACAGGATTTGAATGGGCTGCAATATAACAGGTAACCCCATGAGCATTCCTATAAACATGGTCAGCACCTCACCGATATTGGAGGACAACAGATAGCGGATAAATTTACGAATATTCTTATATATTATTCTGCCCTCTTCTATAGCCGCTACCAGGGAGGCAAAGTTGTCATCCATCAGAATAATTGAGGCCGCTTCCTTGGTCACATCGGTTCCATTTTGGCCCATAGCCGCTCCAATATCCGCCTCCTTGACGGCAGGCGCGTCATTTACGCCGTCGCCGGTCATGGCCACCACATTTCCATTGCGCTTGAGAGCCCCTACAATCTTGAGCTTATGTCCCGGATTCACTCGTGCAAATACGGAAACCTTTTCTACCAGCTTGGCAAATTCTTTGTCGCTGTACCTGTCAATCTCTTCCCCGGTCATCACCAAATCCCCTTCACAGTAAAGCTTGATTTCCTTGGCAATAGCTGTGGCGGTAATTTTGTGATCCCCAGTAATCATCACCGGGCGGATACCCGCCCTGCGGCAGGCCCGGATCGCGCCATAGACCTCTTTTCTGGGGGGGTCAATCATGCCCACCATGCCCACGAACACCATATCCCGCTCCACATCGAAGGCAGGCAGCTCTTCCACATCCTTGTAACAAAAGCCCATGACCCGCTGTCCAGTAGAGGCCAAGGCCTCGTTATCCGCCATAATCTGAGCCCGCAACCGGTTGTCCAGCAGCACCAACTGCTCCCCCTTGAGAACATGGGTGCACTTCTTTAAAATAACATCACAAGCCCCTTTTGTCATAATTCTGTAGTCTGTACGGTTGGTCCTGGTAACTACAGACATACATTTTCGTGTGGAATCAAAGGGGATTTCATCTATTTTCTGATAGCGTGTGCTCACAATATCTCCGGTAATTCCCCCTTTGGCCGCCGCTACTGTCAGCGCAATCTCAGTGGCTTCGCCACTGACGCAAAAAATGCCCTGTTCCGATACAATGGAGGCCTGGCGCACCTCCTCCTCATTATACAGCTTGGCATTGCTGCACACTACAGAGATTTCCAGGATTGATTGCAAGTCCTTGTAATCCAGCGGATTTATACTGGTGTCTTTCAGTTGAAAGCCGCCTTGTTTCTCATATCCGGTGCCGCTGACATCAAAATCATGGTCTAAGGTGCAAACCTTTTTCACTGTCATCATATTTTCCGTAATGGTACCGGTCTTGTCGGAACAAATTACTGTAGCGCATCCCAGGGTTTCCACCGCCCCCAGCTTCCGGATCAACGCATTCCTTTTCAACATGCGGGAGACAGCCAAGGCCAGAGAGATCGTTACCACAGCGGCTAACCCCTCCGGAACAGCCGCTACCGCCAGGGATATTCCTGTCACTATCATGGTAAAAATGTCCTCGCCCCGGAGAATACCCGTCATAGCCACTACAAAGCAGATGACTAAACAGCCGATGGCGATATATTTAGACAATTCATTAAGCCTTCTTTGCAGTGGGGTCTGCTCATCATGGATATTGTCCAGCATGTCGGCAATTTTACCCATTTCGCTGGCCATGCCAGTCTCAGTTACTGTCATGACGCCCCGGCCTTTTGTGATGACAGTCCCCATATAAACACACGCGGCGGGATTGGCGCGCCCGTTTTCCAGCGACCCGGCGGACACCTTGTCCACTGTAACCGATTCGCCGGTGAGGATGGATTCATCGGCCATCATACTGACTGATTCAAGCAAAACGCCATCTGCCGGCACCTTATCCCCGGCCTCCAGTACTACCGCATCCCCAACTACTATTTCTTTGGCGGGAATTACCATCTCCACGCCGTCCCGGATCACCTTTGTGGTGGGCGCCGCCAGTTTTTTTAAGGCATCCAGGGTCTTTTCAGTCCGGTATTCTTGAATAAACCCCAGCAGGGCATTTGCAAAAACAATTAAAATAATGGTGATGGCCTCCACCACCTCGCCCATCAATATAGACAATACTGTAGAAACCAATAAAATGACCACAAGCATGTCCTTAAACTGCGCTATAAAAATTTTACCTGGGTGAATCTTTTTCCCTTCATTTAAGCTGTTTTCCCCATATTCCTTCAGGCGATGCTCGGCCTCCCGCTGTGTCAGCCCATACTGGGGACGGCCCATCTTCTCAAGCTGAGATCGCATCATTGTCCTCATCATCATTCCTCCAGCTTTCCTGCTCTCCTGTATTTTGACCCAGCTTCTCCATCTGTCTCTCCATAAAGATAGGTCAATATACTTATATGTGGACAAGCTGAAAAATAGTACCGGTTCGCTCTACCTTTTATTGGGATATTGATATATAATAAATTGATATATAATAATCAGTATTCCAAGCGGAAACGAGGAGTTGGATGATTCTTTTTAACAGCGACTACACTGAGGGAGCGCATCCCAAAATTCTGGATCTTCTTCAAAAAACGAATATGGAGCAAACCACAGGCTATGGGGAAGATCATTATTGCGAAAAGGCCAAACGGCTGATTTCGCAGCAATGCAACCGGACAGACATTGATGTTCATTTTCTTGTTGGCGGTACACAGGCCAACCTGACGGCTATTACCGCCGCTTTACGGCCCCATCAAGGCGTTATCTCCACGGAAGGAGGGCATATCAGCGTTCATGAATCCGGGGCTGTCGAAGCGACCGGGCATAAAGTGATAACGGTGAATGGCAAGGACGGCAAGTTGTTGGCGGCACATGTGGAAGCTATCTGCGAGGCGCATTTGGCGGATGTTACCCGTGAACATACTGTTCAACCCAAAATGGCCTACATCTCCAATGCGACGGAATGCGGAACAGTATATACCCGCGGAGAATTGGCGGACCTCAGCCGTGCGTGCAAAAAATACAACTTATACCTGTATATGGATGGAGCCCGGTTAGGATATGCTCTCGCCTGTAAAAAGAACGATCTGGATTTGGAAGCTATCGCTCAATACTGCGATTTATTTTATATTGGCGGAACCAAACAGGGTACACTTTTCGGAGAAGCCCTTGTAATCACCAACCCATGCCTTAAACCCGATTTCAGATATATCATCAAACAGCGAGGCGGTATGCTTGCAAAGGGACGTCTATTGGGCTTACAATTTACCGCCATGTTTGAGGATAAGCTTTATTTCGATTTGTCTCGTCACGCCAACGACCAAGCCGAACGCATCAGGATGGCTTGTGCGGATGCCGGTATTCCCTTTCACTTCCAGTCGGACGCTAACCAAATATTTGTGGTGCTATCGGACAAGCAAATTGAGCTATTAAAACATAGATATGTCTTTTCTTATTGGGAACGGGTAGACGCATCTCACAGCGCGGTACGCATCTGTACAAGCTGGGCCACAACGGAGGATAATGTGGATTCATTGATAAGGGACCTTATAGCAAACATATAGATTTTTGTGGCGAACCGGTTCTGAGGTTACGCCAAGACCAGGCATGTAAAAGCTCCACATCATTCATAAATCTTTCTTCTATATTACATTTGAAAGAATGTGGGTTTCGTTTTACCCACAGGGGGCGGGATATGTATCATTCTCCGTTAGATATTATCAGATTAAATCCCCTGTTTTAGGCTTGCTCCTAATTATATAAAAAAGTATTGTATTTATCTTTGCTTAATGGTATAATAATGATCGTCACGGGGGATTAGCTCAGCTGGTTAGAGTGCTTGCATCACACGCAAGAAGTCTGGGGTTCGAGTCCCTAATTCCCCACCAAACCCATATAATCCGAACCAATCACGACAGTTCACTCCTGTTGATGACGGGTTCGGATTATTGTTTTATTTTGACTATAATTTTTTCCCAAAAGAAAAGAGGACACGGCCCTTATATGAATAAAATACTCTTAGTTGAAGACGACATGAATATATCAAAGAATTTATCTCATCTGCTTTCCTCTGAAGGTTATTCCGTCGTGCTTGCAAATACGCAAAAGGCGGCGCTTGAGAAAATTGAAAATGAACATTTTGATCTGTTAATACTTGATATCTCACTCCCCGATGGCAATGGATATGTCGTATGTACCGCTGCTAAGAGAAAAAACGACGTTTCGATCATCTTTCTGACTGCTTCTGACGATGAGCTCAGCGCCGTGACGGGGCTTGACCTTGGCGCTGACGATTATATCGTCAAGCCTTTTCGCCCAATGGAACTCCTTTCGCGGATTAAAAGCGTGCTCAGAAGGAGTGGAAAAGCGGAATCTATTTTTGATATTGAAGATATAAAAATTGATTTGGTACGCGGTACCGTTTATAAGAGCGGCAGGGAGCTGTTTCTGTCGGCATTGGAATACAGGTTGCTGCTTGTATTTGCAAATAATCACGGCATTGTGCTTTCACGGGACAAGCTGCTCAGCGAGATATGGGACATTGCAGGCGAATTTGTAAATGATAACACATTGACAGTCTATATTAAAAGGCTGCGCGAGAAAATCGAGGATGACCCACAAAACCCGTATATCATCAAGACCATACGGGGACTCGGATACAGGCTGGGAGAATCATAATGACACTTTTCAGGAACATAGAGGTAAAAGGATTCACGTTTTTTTTAGCCGCGATCTGCGTTATCGCCGTAATAATGGGATTTGGGGTCGGAACCGTAACCGGAATATTCACGGCAATATTATGCGGCATATTCTGTGCGGCCTTCTTTGTCTTTACGAAAAAGCGGTATAAGGATATTGCTTTTTTAAGCGAACAAATAGATATTGTCCTGCATGGAAAGGATACATTTGATATCAATATATGTAATGAAGGAGAGCTTTCCATTCTCCAGAGCGAAATCTATAAAATGACCGTGCGGCTTCGCGAACAGTCGGATTTACTGAAAAGAGAGAAGGTATATCTTTCAGATTCTATGGCCAATATCGCCCATCAGCTCAGAACGCCGCTGACATCCATCAATATGATTGTGTCGTTCCTTGGGCAACCTAATTTGGAACCCCAGCAGTATACAGAACTAATGTATGAACTCCAAAACCTGCTGTCGCGGATTGACTGGCTGATTACAACGCTGCTCAAAATATCCAAAATTGATGCTGGAACGGTCGTCTTACAAAGGGAGCTCGTGTCTATCGAAAACTTACTGCAAAAAGCCGCCGAACCTTTTTTAATTCCCTTGGAGCTGCGAAACATCGAGCTTAAAACGAAGGGTGATGAAGCCGCTCATTTTACCGGCGATTTGCAATGGACATCGGAAGCCGTTGGCAATATCATCAAGAACTGTATGGAGCATTGCGAAGGCGGCGGATTGATCGAAATTGAGTATGCTGAAAACGCACTCTTTACTGAAATTATCATCAAAGACAATGGCGATGGGATTGATATGGAAGATCTGCCGCATGTTTTTGAGCGTTTTTATCAGGGGAAAAACGCGAAAGACACAAGCTTTGGGGTCGGGCTTGCTCTTTGCCGCATGATACTGTCTTTACAGAACGCCACGATAAAAGCGGCAAACAATGCCTCCAGTGGAGCTTGCTTCACGATGAAATTTTACCATCAGGTTGTGTAACTCTGAAGGTGACAATTTTGTTATATAGAAGTCACCGAAGTGTCATTTGGCGTGGATACAATAAAGACACGACTGAATGATGGAGGAATGATGATGGAAATCCTTAAAGTAGACAACTTATGTAAAACATACGGGAAAAACGAAAACCTTGTCAAGGCGCTTGACGGGGTATCTTTTTCCGTGGAAAAAGGCGAGTTTGTGGCCATTATTGGGCCGTCCGGCTCGGGAAAGTCCACGCTCCTGCATATCCTTGGCGGCGTGGATATGCCCACAGACGGTAAGGTATATATGGACGGCAAAGACGTTTACGCACAGAATCCGGAGCAGCTCGCCATTTTCAGACGCAGGCAGGTTGGGTTGATTTATCAGTTTTACAACCTCATTCCCGTGCTCAACGTTGAGGAAAACATTACGCTCCCGGTTTTAATGGATAGCCGCCAGGTCAACAGGGCGCGGTTAAATGAACTGTTGCAAACATTGAGTCTGACCAACCGCACCCAGCATCTCCCCAACCAGCTTTCCGGCGGCCAGCAGCAAAGAGTATCGATAGGAAGGGCGCTCATGAACGCGCCTGCCATTGTACTAGCCGACGAACCCACCGGTAATCTTGACAGCAAAAACGGGCAGTATATTGTTGAGCTTTTGAAGCTGAGCAACAAAAAATATAACCAAACGCTGATCGTTATCACCCATGACGAAAATATTGCCATACAGGCTGACCGGATCATCAGCATCGAAGACGGAAAAATCTCCAAAGATGAGGTGATCCGCAGATGAATGTTTTTAGTAAGGTCACGCTAAACAGCCTGATAAAGAACCGCACCAGAACTATTGTCACCATAATAGGGGTGATTTTATCGGCGGCTATGATAACAGCCGTCACCACCTTCATTTCTTCGTTGCAAAACTATATGATTCAAAACGTGATCTCCAGTTATGGCGACTGGCATGTAGAATTTTTGAGCGTTGATTCCGCTTTTATTGATGGATTATCCGCGAGAAGTGAAGTGGAGACTGCGGCCGTTAGCCAGAATATTGGCTACTCCGTTCTGGAAGGCGGCCGGAATGAGGATAAACCTTATCTGTTCGTGTTCGCTTTTGACGATGCAGCGTTCGCCCAAATACCGATAACCCTGCTCGCCGGACGGTTGCCAGAAAATGACGGCGAGATTGTCATTTCAGATCAAATTGAGAACAATGCGGGCGTAAGCTACAAGATCGGCGATACGTTGGTGCTGACGCTCGGCGACCGTATGTTGGGAGACGAAAGCTTGGGACAAAATAACGCCTACGACATATATGGCGTTAATGAAGACGGAACCCCGGCGGAACAATTTGTACCCAGAGATATAAAAACCTACACCATCGTGGGCATATGTGCAAGACCAAGGTTTGAAAGCTATTCTGCGCCAGGCTATACCGTAATCACTAAGATGGACATATCGGCTCAGAGCGATGCCGATGAAATGAATGTTTTTGTTACGCTGAAACGACCTTCAAACACGTACAAATTTTCGGAATCTGCCTCAGGCGGCTATGGCTATACCTATAACAGCGACCTGCTTCGGTATATGGGTATCTCGCAGGACGATACTTTTAATACTGTTTTATATAGTCTTGGCGGCATTTTGATTGCACTGATTATGGTTGGCTCCATTTTGCTGATATACAACTCTTTTTCCATCTCGGTCAGCGAGCGCACGCGGCAATTCGGTATCTTGTCCTCTGTGGGTGCAACTGGGAAGCAGCTCCGAAAGTCCATATTGTTTGAAGGCACCTGTATCGGACTCATCGGCATTCCTCTTGGCATACTTGCCGGTGTCGGCGGTATTGGCGTGACGCTTTCGCTGACCAGCGGCATATTTGCAAGCATGTCCGAGTCAGGCGTTCCAATGGCTCTGTCAGTATCTATGCCCTCGATTATAATCGCTGGTGTCGTAGGCATCGTCACTATACTGATTTCGGCATATATCCCTGCAAGAAAAGCCGCGAAGCTGTCGGCTATTGATGCCATCCGTCAGACAAGGGACATTAAAATCAAGGCAAAAAAAGTGAAAACCTCACGGCTTGTACAAAAGCTCTTTGGCCTTGAAGGTACATTAGCGCTTAAAAACTTCAAAAGAAACAGGAAAAGTTACCGCAGCACGGTGATTTCGCTGTTTGTCAGCATTGTGCTGTTCATCTCGGCAAGCGCCTTCGGCATGTATCTTCAAGGCGGCGTGGAAACAACGGTCAATGAGTCCGGATATGACCTTATGTTTTCATACAGTGAAAGGGCGGAGGGAGAATCGTTCCGGCTATATGAAAAGATGAGAACCGTAAACGGCGTTTACGAAAGCGGATATTATAAAATGCTTATTTATATGGCGGAGCTGCCGACAGACAAGTTAACTGAAAGGTATATTCAATATTATTTCGGAGATACGCCCCCGCAGGATGAAACGGTTTCAGTAGCCGCGGCGTTGTACCTTGTTGACGACGTAACCTACTCAAGTTATGTAAAAGAGCTCGGGCTTGACCCGCAGGTATTTGGCGGTATGGATACCGGCAGCATGATCGCAATGGCGAATATAAACGCATACGACCCTGAAAATGGGCGGTATGTGTCGTTTGATATGCTGCAAGGTGGTTTGCCTCTGTCCTTTCCGCTTGCGGAGCCATCTGAATCGCCGGATGGAACACCCTTTAGTAAAGATATTTCCATTTCCTATTTGGCTGATAAGATGCCAAAAACCATCTCGGAGTCCCGTGGCGCGGGATTTGTCATTTTCGCTCCCTATTCGTTAAATGAACAGTTCATATCCAACGAAGCACAGAATCAGGAAATGACATTTACTTTTCTGTCCAACGACCCCGGTACATCGGCAAAAGAGATGAGCGCGATCCTAAAGGATATGGACATTTTTTCCGGATATAGTTTGTATAACATCGCCGAGATACAGGAGTTAAACCGCAATATAATTCTATTGATCAATGTATTCTCCTATGGCTTCATCATATTGATTTCGCTGATCACCATCGCCAATGTATTTAACACGGTATCCACCAATATAGACCTGCGCAGGCGCGAGTTTGCCATGTTAAAATCAGTAGGCATGACCGGCGGCGGCTTTAACAAAATGATGAACTTCGAGTGCATATTTTACGGATTGAAATCATTGCTATACGGACTGCCGGTGGCATTCGTCATCACCTATTTGATCTATCGAAGTGTAATGGAAGGAGCTGACGTTTCCTTTACATTGCCGTGGCTGAGTGTCGGAGTCAGCATTTTCAGCGTGTTCTTTGTCGTGTTTGTCACAATGCTATATTCAATAAACAAAGTCAAAAAAGAAAATACTGTGGACGCACTCAGGAATGACGTTTTATAGATTAAAAGTAGACAGATAGCAAAAAGCGGGAACCATGTCAAGGACGGCGCAGCCGTTCATTTTATCCTTGACGAGGTTCCCGTTTTTTGCTGTTGGTCAGCCAAGACGTATGGGGCTTAATCTGTGCTTACTCAATTGTCGTCGCCATTTGCTTTCAAACCTTCGTAGGTTCCGCCTGTATTTTGGTCAGTTAATGTTCCTTCTTTTTCTATGAGCAGGCATTTCACCAAGCCCTTACATACAGGCCGATGGCGAACCCCTTTGGGAATAATAATAAGATCGCCCTTGCACATATGGGTTAAGCCGTCATCAAATTCAATGTCAAATTCGCCCTCAATGCAATAAAATATTTCATCCGACTGCTCATGCACATGAAAATCAAGTGTTCGGCTTTCGGCCTGCAAAACATTCAACATTTGGCCGTTTAATGATCCGATCCGCTTATATTCAAACAGCGCCTGTACACTGTTCACTTCATCCGAAGGATTTATTTTATTGACCATTTTGTTGTTCTACCTTCCTGCGTAAACGATAGCTCCCGATAATCATTCCGAGACTATCCAAAATGCAGCCTCTCTTCTGTATATAATTAAAACATCATTATATATAAAGTGCAAGAGGATATGCGACTATCCTGATTTGAATTTTCTTCAGTTTAGCCGCTCTTTTCGGCCTGTCTTTTTCTCGGCGCGTATAAACCACAAGTATCTCCCCATGCACAGGCTCGTCGCGGACGGGATTGCCAATCCCACCCCGCCGCCGGTTGGTATTTCCACTGTTGTAGCAGTCCCTTTTTTGGACGTTTTTACTCCTACGCAACTCTGAAAATCTTTTTTATAGGTCAATAATTACAGTATATATTTTTATTTTGGTTAGATACTAAGATAAACGAAGGAGGAGATAAAAATGAGAAAATGTAAAATCGTCAGCATTGCAATAACTGCTTTCATGATACTTTGCCTCCTGCCAATGAACGTATTGGCAGGGGAATATAATACTGCATCGAAGGGGACTGATTCGGAGGCTGGTACAGTTGCACTAAGCAATTCCGACACCAATTATAGGAAATTGTCCATGATCCCTTATTACACCGTCACATATGATCCCAACGGCGGCAGCGGAATGCTTTTTTTGGCAGGCGGGATTACCAATAGCCACACGGTACTCACGGTGGAATCAGTTGGATTTTCGAGGACTGGATATACTTTCAAGGGCTGGAATACACAAGCTGACGGGGGCGGTACG
>Ga0153942_1000251_pt1 | contig 19987 bp, 27 predicted proteins | sample TSNJ026MetaG_FD_104731 | JGI IMG/M metagenome (GOLD analysis project Ga0153942, IMG submission 104731) | Attine ant fungus gardens microbial communities from New Jersey, USA - TSNJ026 MetaG | ecosystem: Host-associated > Fungi > Mycelium > Unclassified | place: USA: New Jersey, Brendan T. Byrne... | reverse complement strand
TGCGTCCAGTGTGAATGTTGGAACTGAAGATGTTTCCTTCACGAACACAACTCACTTTTCGGGCGTCGTCCGCACTCTCGGAAGCTCACAGACCACAGAATTTTCACTTTGCACGACTGAAGACGACCTGTTTGTTCCATAGATATTTAATTGATACATGTTGGATCGATCTCCATGACTGCAATGATCATTTGTAAAAGAGTCGAAGTACAATTGTTAGCTTCCATGACGCTTCTTCACTAATACCAGAGCCACAAAGTACCGATGAGTAAAAATAGGGGTGGGAGTAGGTTTTTGTTCCTTTGCATATGGAACAATATCCTTTTAGGCAGGTCCCGGTTATGCTTGAGTAAACTTCCGTAAAATTCATTTAGAAACCTACATCTTTGTTTATTGGGTACTACCACATTTCCAGCAGCAGCAGAAAGGTGTGCAACAACTCTTCTCTTAATTTCATCAAGCCTTCCCAGTCCTTGTTCATAATCAGAATCAGTAGGGGTTGAAACCTATGGTATAAAAGCTTTGTATGCCATGTGCAGTGCTTAATGTTGCTGCCTCACTGCAGTTTCCGCAGCTTTGTGAGCCACAAAAGCTGCAGAGAGAGAACAACAGGCAGAGGCAAGGTACTAGGAGGAAGAAGCAAAAGCATTTTCAACGCACCAATTTAGGTTGTACTAGCTAACTAAGTTCCTGTTATGGTCATCACTTTATCATTCAGTCTCAACATCTCAACCCTTCGCGACGAAGAGGAGCAATTGCAGATGCCATTGAAATAGATATTGCAACTGCGTCTATGCCATCATCAACTATCCTCTCGAAATCCTGTTGTTTCTAGAATTCTCCAATGCAATGAGGCAGAAGCTCATCAAAACTAAGACCGCACCCAATACAACTTGGCCTACGATTAACGAGCTCAGGAAGAAGTCACCCAACACCGCAAGAGGGATTGTCAGACCAATCCCAATTGTTGCAAGGAGTGGCGTAGTTTTCAGCATGGCAATAAAAAATAAGTAATCACCAAGGAAGAGAATCACCATCTAAGTGTTCACATATGAGTAGGAAGAGGAGGACGAGGCAGGGACGGACATACAATAGCAAGAAGAGCATACCATTGTATCGCTGACTCTGGAAACTCAAAAATCTCTACACCTGTCCAATTCAAGATCACGCCAACAGTCCAACAAGTAAGTAGGTCAAAAAAGCCAACAAAACCGAGGAATAATTGCATGTCGATCCGCGAATCTATTTTCACCTTCACCTTGAGGAAAACAACATAGAATGCATAGAACAAGGCTGAGATCAATGCAAGGGCATCACCGAAAAGGCGTTGAGGAGCAGGGATGGGTAGACCAAACAGTATTTCTGGGGAAACTGTCATACCAGATGCTGATGAGGTCGGTTGAGAATCTGAATGCGAGACGAGGACGACGCCCAAGAAACTAGGATAATAACTGTGGAAAAGTAGAGCGATCAAAAAATACTAGGGTCATTACCTCGTGAACACCGCCATCAATTTAAGCATCGTGAACCCCTCAACGCCAAAGAGCACTCCCATCCCAAGTGTAAAGAAACCTACCCAGCATAAATAAACGTCATCCCCTTTCAGGAGTAGAAAGAAGACAAGATCGTACCACTTGTACTAGCGATGATGGTCGAACTTGCAACCGTGGTATAATTGAGCGAAGCATTGGCTGCCCAATTTGCGATAAACCAGAGCCAACAGAATGCAAATGCAATCTCTACCGTCTCCCAAAAACTCAGAGGTATCGTATCGCCCTCTCTCTTTCTCAGAATCAGAGAATCGTGCTGAGATGTACCGTGCGTTTCTCCGAGTTCTTCATTTGAACCTTCTGTGCTGACAAAGGGCTCATACTCATCTACTACCCTGATATCGTGTAAGACATATGAGACGTGGGAGAGAGATAACAACAGGACTTGCCCCACACTATTGATTGGTTTCCTTCGCAACCATTGAATGAGTCGAGGGACCAGGAAAAGTGAATACGAGCCTGTAACGGCATATGTAACTCTGATAACGAGTTCATTGGACCACCCCACCTAGAGTGAACAATTTAGACTTACAAAAACGGTTTTTCATAGCCATGTCTGTACAAGATCTGTAAGAGAATAGTGTTAGAGCCAACAACAAATCAACGATCGGTGTCTTACCTGCATAATAAACCCAGATACAGTCCACAGGAGGACTGCGAGCAAAAACAGAGCTACTCCCAGAGTATGGTCGTTCCTCCGGCACAGTGTGCCCCGTTCATCAGGTTCTGAGGACAGCAAATTGACAGGGGCGTGTCCACCGGTGTAGTCAGATTCTCCCAGCGCATCCATCACGATGCCAAGAGAGTGAGACGGATCGCAGGGGTTCAAGAAACCCCGATAAGCATCTTTGTGTGTGTTTAGCGCAGATAACTACATTGTGGGTGCGACCCGAACAACCCAAGAATGGTACTTGGTGCTCTAGCAAACACCTAATCAACGCATAAGCGCTCAAGAAGCGGAACCATAGCCATTACATATCCTACACTATTACATCTAGTTTCTTTCCGGATCGACTTCCTCGATACTAGATCCGTCTGTTCCAATCGCAATGAACCCGATCAGCACCAGGGCAGCACCAACCAGTACTTGTTTATGTAGAGGTACATTCAACATGAAATCACCCAGCACAGCGACAGGGATTGACAGACTGACTCCAACGGTCACCACCAATGGCGTGGTTCGGAGCATAGCTAACACATAGAGATAGTCACTTGACCAAGTGATGACCATCTACCACAAGGAGTTCGCCCGTCAGAACTATACCTGGAAGTGTTGCGGGACGTACATTAGTGATAATAGCATACCACTCTACCGCTTTTGTCGGAAGTTCAAATACTTCCACACCAGTCCAATGCAAAATGAATCCCAACGGCCAACACCCTAGAATGTTAAACAAACCAACGAACCCAAAAAAGAGCTGCATATCGATACGGTTTTCGTTTTTTATGCGCACTTTCAGTAGGACCACATAAAGAGCATAGGAAAAAGCTGAGACGAGCGCGAGGGCATCCCCAACAAGTGGTTGAGAGACATGCTCGAAGGTAGTTATAGGCTGTGTTCCACTTGCATCTCTAGACGGAGTTAGATCCCCGGAATGAGCAGAGTCCGAGAGAGATACAAGGAGAACTCCAGTGAAACTTATAAACTCTTAAATTAGTTCATGAATGGGCGGGAAAACAAAAGAGGATACACCTCAAAAAGACAGCAACAATTTTCACAATTGTCAACTTTTCAACACGAAAAATCCTTCCAACACCAAGCGTAAAGAAACCTGTCCGTTATGAAATTTATAAAACCTAAACTCAAGCATGGAGATCGAGTGTACACACCGCTGGTGCTGGCCAAAATTGTTGTACTTGCAACAGTTGTATAATCTAATGAAGCATTCACGGACCAATTCGCTACAAACCACACTAGACAAAAGACAAAAGCCAGTTCTGCCGTCTGGTAGACATCCAAGGGTGATTCATGGTGATCAAGTGGTAGTAAGGGAGCGTTAGACGACCTCGGATGCATGTCTGCTTCTCCAGTCGCTTCCGAAACTACCAAAGGTTGGTGTTCCTCCGCTGACCTGACAAGAGCACACTGCGGTGAGCCAACAAAAGTCAACCTGGAGGTAACAAAGTACCTGCTGAGATCCTCGGAAGGCTCTATCTTTGCTTTCCAGAGCCCCCGCAGACAAAAGGGTATTAGATAAAGCGTGAAAGCACTGGTGTTCAGATATGTCACTCTGAAAAGTGGACCTGAGAGGCATGTCCTTTACACAATAAGCGTGACTCCTTACAAGAAAGGCTTTTCATATCCATTTCTAAAGAGGTCCTGAACAGGTTTCAAGAAGGAAGTGCATCTCACAACGGCGCAAGACTTGCCTGGGTGACAAAGCTTGAAACAGTCCACAGCAGAACGACAGCTGATAGGAAGAGTAGACCAATCGCATAGTCCTTTTTAAAAAGTTGAGCAACTACGCGAACGCGAGCAGGGTCGAGTCCTAAGGCATCCATTTTATAGACAGAAGAAAGCAACCAGGGCTAAAGAAGAAACTTGGGACGATAACACAATGTCTCAATCTCAACAACCACCAACACCTATAATGAGCACACAGGAGCAGCTAGTCCCCTTCCGTTGATGGTTCTTTGATGTTAATGACTTCCTGTAAGAATCCGGGGGAATTCTGAGGAACGTATCAAATTCTAATCTGAGATGAATTTGATTCCCATAAAGAGTTGCCAAATGTGATCTCACTATATAAATTATCGATATAGAAAACAAAAAAAGGTTACATATGATTTCATATGCAATGCATACATACAAAACACCGCGAGTCAAAGTTTAACTACACAAGGTCCATTTACTCAGATGGCAGGGACAGGTTGGGAGACCAAAAATGCGAGGAGGATTGAAAAAGATGGACCAATAAAATTATCAATGTCGTTGGTGTGGCTGATATTTAACCTTTTCAAATATGCGGAAGAGACTGATGATGAGGTTGCTGCAATAAGCAACAAGACCAATTCCAACAAGGCAAATCAAGATAAGTTGGCTGTCGCATATTCGATCTCCCACGCTGCCTTCAAACCGAGGCAGATTACTGGGAGGTCGAGGCATTTCGTTGTACCACGAAATGGCCGATGGCGGCGCACAGGGAATGAGAGAGGTGAAATAGTTGTCGAAACAGAGGGAAAGCGCAGCAGACCAGGCGCAGATAAAGAGCACTTCCGACAAAGTGTGGGCTAGCTTGCCGGAAGTTTGCCAAAGGCCAACTGGACGGCCAAAATACTCGAGCTGTATAAAAATACGTAACGAAGATCATGATAGGAACTGATGAGGCGTACATAAATGGCAACCATTACATGGAGGAGGGTCAGAGGGGCAAAGATGATAGCCACGGTACTAATCGCAAGGGATCAATATAACCCACAGGGAAGAGGAGGTGCAAATCAAACTTACGGGGAACTGCCAACAGCCCCCATTGCGTGGTTGCTCTTTTCGATACGGCGTATTCGAATGGCTATGCCGAGTGTAGCAGTGGTGAAGGCGATATTGATTACACGGAACAGCTGTGAAACCGATGAACCTCAGATGAAGCGAGCATCAAGACGAGGCTCACTAGTGGAACATAGGGATTGATAAGAATGAATCTGCGGATTTTTTTGCGGCGGGTGATATTGATAGAGAGCCTTTCCTCGTCTGGGGGAGGACTTGGGTTGAAATAGGCTGCTTCTGTATCACGTTTGCGAAGGGGTCCCTGTGCATTCGGACGAGAAGTCCAGGGAGTGTCCCATCCAGGTGAGTTGGCCTGGTGCTGGGTGAGCTGGAGGGCAGGATCTGGGATAGCGAGGTGGGCAGCCTCAAGGTGTTCACGAGGCGGCTCTGCACTCTTTTCCTTGTCTGCCCTGCGGTAGAAAGAGGAAGGCTGGAGGCTGGCGGAAGAGGGCAGGAAATCTCTGAGCCCTCGGCGCTGGAGAGTGAAGGACCACCAACGAGACTCGCCCTGAGAGGGGAGAGTGTGGGAGGAGGCAGCATCGAATGGTCTGGAGCTGGAGTGAGGATTGTCGAGGGTAGGAGAGAGTCTGGTGGTGGTTGGAGACGGTGGCTCGTCGCGGGCCCATGCTAAATGAGGATGAGCGGCGTGGATGAGGAAAGGAAAACATATGGAAAACATACGAGGGGATGTGACGACTTTGATGGGGGGCAGCGAGGGTCGCTTTGGAATGCTCTCATTCAGAGACGAGCGCGACATACTCAGTCATCCATTTATTGATTATTTATTAATCTCCAGTCTCTTCCCACAACCACTCACATGGACATCCCCTCGCTCTCCCAGGGCCCCGTCGGCTCTCGCTTCGTCTCTCAGGACGAGATAGACCTTGCAAAGCAGCGCAGGGAGGACCAGTGGAAAGCTGCCTATGCCAGGCTCGGCCAGGAGCCTCCTCCCCGCCTCCACCATGAAGATGCCTACGATGGTCGTAGTCTTGCGGAAGTAGGTTCTCCATCTCTCGCCCTTCTCTCATGTTCACGCCCCTTCCTGGTCTTCCACGTCTCTAGAAACTCGCTGCGAATAGGGTATGTGCTCCCTTCCTCGTCACTAGTTTGGTCTGATCCTTGCGTCAGATAGCAAAGCAGGAGGAATGGGAAGAGAAGAACAAACTAGGTCCTTCTTCCTCGCTTACGCTTCACTTGAGTTCTGACGTACAATATTCCATAGCAAATCAATTTCGTGCACTGGAGGAGGACGAGATTCAGTTCCTCGACTCCATCAGACAACGCCAAGAAGCAGAGGAGCGCCAGCGCAAGCAAGAAGACGGTGAAGAGCTCAAACAATTCAAGCAGTGCGATTCGCCTTTCTCTGCGCTCTCATCGACTCACCCATCTTCTAGAGCTGTTGCTGCTCGCGCCAGTAGCCTGAACAGTCCACCACCAGTCCCGGGTTCCGGGAAAACCTCAAAACCAAAAGTTACACCTCAGCCTCCCAGAGCAACCACCAATAAGAAGTCCCTCAAAGGCGTTGTCGTCAAGAAAAAGACTAAATCGACACCTTTAGCTGACGAAACCTCTAACAAATCCGTCGTTCATAGTCGTGACTCTCCTTCAGAGGATCTCAATCCTACACCAGATGCAAAACGTCGTAAATTATCTGACGTAGGTCCATAATATTCGCTCAATGCCTAAAGTATATTCTGCTATGATACCATATTCGCGTATTGTATTGCAAAATTTTCCAGCTCTCAACCAAGTGATAATTCATGCATCTTATCCCACTCTTCTGCTGGATGTCGGTGTTGGCGTCCAGCGCACACGGTTAAGGTCTCTTTCCCGTCCAGATCCGGTGCCGGCGGTTTCTGTCCTCTTCGCAAACGCACCCGATGTGCTGCGCTCTAATAACCTTCTGGCGGCAGGTGTCAGATTTCCTGCAGCTTCTGCACGTCTGGGTGTCCACGAAGGCGGTCCCATATTTCCTTTCGATCTCCCTCCTCGGGAAACACCCGGGGTTTGCAGCCCTGTCATTTCTGCTTTTGCTCTCAGGCTCTTTGAGGCTGAGTTGGCTAGCCTGCGTGAAAGAGCCTCGCGTGACGACATTTCACGTATATGAAATGGCGTCCTAGGCTCTGCCACATCTATATCCTCCGGCCGAGATAAGATCCTGGGCGTTGCATTAAGGGTGCCCCATGTCATTAACTGTTTCACAGCCTCTGAACCTAATTGTTCTGGCGTAGGATTCGGTAGATTGGGTACCAATGCACCGATATCACTGAGACTCGGTGATTTTGGTCGATCTGTGGAGTATTTTGTGTAAACTTTGAAACGAGCCAGGTCATCGGATGACGTACAGGGCGTGCCACTGATCGCTGCGTCTATCCTGCTACGCGTCGGACTTGGAGGTTCAGATAGTCCAGATGAATTCGTCTTGTGCTCCTGCTCCACCAGTCGTGTGTTTCCATGAGAGATCATCTTTAATTCCTGCTTCTTGTCAGAAGTGCTCGTAGCTTTAGGTGGCGGATGGTAAGGCGAAACGTCAGCATCAGGTGAAAACATCAACGAGTTCCTTGTCTTTTGTTTCATAAATCAGCACTTTGAGTTGGAGTGAATGCTTTTTTTCACCTTGAATTTCCAACCATCGACACCTGCCGCTCTCTGATCCTTCCTGGGCGCCATAACGGCCTCTGTCGCCTCCTCAACACTTGTCGCTTTCACCACGACAGCCAATTCTCTATCCTTTCCAACTTCCTCGCCCTTGTCTTTTGGTTCTGCAGCAGCAGCCGTGATCAACCCTACAGGTCTTGGAGCCTCGATCCTAAATTTCTCCCGTACGCCGGGAATAACACCACCAGCAGGTTCAATCAGCATCCGTTCTCTCGCTTCAATCATCCTGTCCCTCTGCGCTTCTACTCTCTTTTGAGCCTCCCAAGCCCAGGTATAATTCTCCTTCCTCTTCGTGTTTTCTTGGTCCAGGATCTGAGTGAAACTAGAGTTATCCTCGGAAGTATACCGTGTTTGGAATTCATCCAGAGACAAAGAAGTGTCATAGCGTGGCCTTTTTGACGCTCGCTCGACATTCTCCTCTAAATCAGTGTGGAAGGGTGTGTCACTGGGAAATGAAACGTAGGGTGTCGGGCCAGGCGTCTGGGCAGGTGCTCTTCTGCTCGTTGAAGGCCCCGATACTGGGGTATTGGAAACCTGATGGAGTCTCTGCACAGATGCAGCTATCGAGTCTGAATCTCGAGAACGTACGGCGTCTAGATAGTCGTTGGTGGCATCCAAGTGGACGAGAGAGGGGAAGAAATCTCTGCTGATGATATCGGCAAGTGCTGCTGTATACTCATCCTCATCGAGGATGACTTGCTTGTTGAGGGACCGCTCGAGTTTCAAGTTTGAGTTGTCATTAGCCATGGGAAGGGAAGGGGTGTGAAAAAGTGACTACGGGAGTGATGTCGGCGCCGATCACACGAACCAATTCTGGTATTCCATTATTTCAGGGGCAGTACTACACTACTACGCGAATCTATGCGGCAACAAAAATAGGCGCATATGAATAAGTCAAAAAGAAAAAGTCGTTCAAAGTATACTGCAGCAGTAGGATACCATCAAATCGTCACAGGAGTCATTACGAACAAACAGGAATTATGGACAAAGGAAGGAATTTAACAGACGAAATGAATGTGACTATGAGCAGATTGAATCTCTCTCTCTCTCTCTCTCTCTCTCTCGATAATGAGATGAACGAATCGGAATGCAAGAAAAAAAAACTCCAGCCATATAAGTTTACTTTCAATCTGCAGCCATGCACCATCAACTTCCAGGTCTCGGACTCCGTGGATCCTTGATATCCAAGGCATCTCCTGACGAGAATTCGGACTCCATACCACTGTTAGAACCACTCCTTCGCAGCCCAGCACCTCTCGGCCGTCCTATCCGGCTTTTAGTCAATACAGAACCACTCAATGGTACTTTTGGAGGATGAAAGTTCAGTTTGCTCGGTGACTGCGGGAATGGCTTCATCTCATCATAGACTGAAGATCTTGGAGTAGACATGCTGAACCCAGATCGTCTAGGCAAGATTGTCGACCGGTCAATCCGGACATAATCCGAGGAATGGCGGGTCGGGCTAGCGTTCAACGGGGTTCGCTTCTGACCGCCCGAATCAAAAACTGCACCTCCTGATGGTATAGAACGTTTTGACCCTGGGGTACTAGTAAGCCCACTTGTAGATAGTGGGAGTAATGTAGGTGTTGCTGGACGCGAAGTGGGCGTAGGTATCGAACTGCTCGTAGTTGTTGTACTCAGGCTGGTACCAGAAAGACGAGATGCTGGTCGACGGATTCCAGTATTCTTTGTACTTTGATTCAAGTCTTTGCCAAAAGTGGGTGAAGTGATCCCAACATTAGAAGATCCAGAAAGGTATGCGTTTGGACTATTGGGACTAGAAACTCGCCGCCTTTCCCTCGGGCGTTCTACTTCTCGAACTTTTACGGGAGATGGTGAATCTTCCATGACTAATACCCAGCCCGATGTATCACCACGATGGTTCCCTTTCGGCTCAGGCTCGTTGCTTTGTCGAGAGTCTACACTGCGCCGGATGCTATCGAGGCTGGTTTTTGCTGTGGTTGCTAACGAAGCGGACGAGGAGGAGGAGGAACTACCCAAAGCGTTGACGGGAGATACTGATGGATTGGCGCGCCCCGTAATACTGCCCATTCTCAACCGTGGGACGCGAGTATGAATCTTCTGCTCTAGCACACGGACCCTTGCCCGCATCTCAGAGACCATCTGAACTCCTTTGTTCTTGGGAATGGCTGAAGATGTGGAAGATGAGGAGGTGGTACGGGACGTAGGTAGACGAGAGTTGATAGGGGTACGAGGACTGGAGAGACTTGGTAGGGTAGTTGACCGAGACATTGAGGAGATGGGAGATGGGAGATTTGTGGGTTTTCCAGAAGCAAAACCTGCACGTTGCAGAAGCATAGACTGGCCAGATGATTTGGAGAGTGGGTTGCACTTGGGAGTTATTGTAGCTGTCGTGGAAGTAGAAGGCGTCGATTCCATGACAGGAGACAAGTCGGACAGTTGAAGATCTCTCCTGGAGTTGAGCAGGTCTTCATTTAAGGGAGTGGAGATATCGGGGAATCGCTGTAAAGATGAGGATTTTGAATGCTGTCTCTCTCTGGTGGATGCAATGGCGGATGTCAGCTGTTCCCTAAGAATGGCTATTTCATCTTGGGCGTCTAAGATAAGATGTTAGGCAGAACAAGAGGAGGACAATGAAACAACTGACCTCTCAGTTCATCCTTGGTCCGCTGCATCTCTTCTTCCAGGCTTGCTTTCTCAATCAATTCGTGCTCGAGAAGAATTTTCTCTTCGAGGGTCTTGGTATACTTGGCCTCCATGTCTATGAGACTCGAAGATGTAACGCGTTTGCTCCGCTCTAGATCATCTGCTCCGAGCTCGAGATCCCTGAGAGCTGTCTTTGTGAGCTGGTGTTCCTGCCGCAGCTTGTCGAGCTCCCGTTGTAGTGAAGTTGTAGTGGTGTTGTGTGTTGTTTGAAGGGACATGTACTTGCTCTGTGGAGCAGCCGGGTGAACAGAGCAGACAAGAGGGTTGGGAAACGACGCACCTTCCATTCGTCGCGTTCCGAGTCGGTCTTTGCGGCCCTCTCTCTGAGCTCCTTTTCCAGCTTGGTTGATCTTTCCAAGTCAGCCTCCATTTCGGCTTCGAGCTCCCTGCTGGTGGTCTGGAAGTCCTCGAGCTCCTCTCGAGTGAGGGCAAGGATATCGACGATCTGCGACGCTTGAGTCAAGCAACAAGGGAAAGAAAGGAGACGCACTTCGTGATACTTTGCCCGCCAGTCCGTCTGTGCGGAGGCGTAGCTGTTGGGGTTTGTGAGAGCAATGGCGGCCAGAGAGAAGAGACATACTCATCCTGCGACAGATGCCAGTCCCTGGGGAGGGCATCTGGGGAGAGGACGGCGGACATGAGAGAGCCGCAAGAGGAGTGTTATTCCTTATTTGGATTGTGTCTATAGACTAGTAAAGTACTGAAATCGTCTTACAAGTCCTCTGGCTTTGCGCACTTGCGTTTCTCCAGCCTGCCTGTCTTTGCGCAGCGCATTTCCTGCCAGGACACAGGCTCCAGGGTCGACCCTGTCCGCAGATGTGAGTTTGGGCCATGTCCAGCGAGCATCGCCTTCCTACCTGCCTCACTCGTCGCAAATATCACCCCGAGATCATTGCGAGCCGTGGTCACAAAGTAGCTCCGGGCATCTCCAAGAGACATCTGGAATTTTGTCTGCATGGGTGCAGCGGTAGAACAGAATACACGCACCACAACACCGCGAACAACATCGCCGCCCCGAAAACAGTCCCCGATTTTCACCCGGTCCTTTTCAGTCGCCCGTACGTCCTGTGTCCGGACTACACCCACAAACTCTTCGCCAGCAGGCAGCGGGACTCCATCGACCACACCAATCGATAGCAGCGCCTGCACGGGCGACAGCCGAGTCACTGTGCCGAGCACCACAGACCCAGGAGACGGCGCATGAGGGCGAGTCCGGGGCACAGAGACTGTCTGCGCAACAGCACACGAGTTACAGAGACTGGAATTCCGAGATAGAAAAAAACACAAACAGAGGCCTGGAAGTGGGGAACACCCATGATGCTGGAGCGGACTTGGTTGTCCCTGGAGTAGGTGCCAGGGCCGAGCTGGAGAGTTGGCCCGCGAGGAATGGGAATGGGCTGCCCGGGTAGAAGAGTCATCGAATTTGTCTCTGTTGTTACTCTCTTTCTTACACCCATGGCCTCCTACCTCACAACCTCATTCGCCCGCCGTACGTCCCAAAAGTCTCTCTACGACCTCTCTTCTCACATCCTTCTCAGGTTTTCATCTTTCAGCGCGGCGCGGCGCACTCTCGCGCTTCAACATGCCCGCTATGAGCCCGACAATGACCGAGGGCGGCATTGCGTCCTGGAAGAAGAAAGAAGGCGACTCCTTCTCCTCAGGTGATGTTCTTCTCGAAATAGTTCGTGTAAACACCCATATCCATATCTTCAATGCCAACTCACCGCCGGGCAGGAGACCGACAAGGCCACAATCGACGTCGAGGCCCAGGACGATGGCATTCTCGCCAAAATCATCGCGAGTCCTTTTTTCACCTCCATCTCCATTGTCTCAACTTGTCGCAGGTCCCTGAGGGCTCCAAGGGCGTTCAGGTTGGCTCAGTCATTGCAGTCGTCGGAGAGGAGGGCGATGATTTCTCGGGTGCGGCCGCTCTCGCAGAACAAGCATCAAAGCAGGCGCCTCCAAAGCAAGAAAAGGTTCCCGAGCAAAAGCCTTCTACCCCTCCTCCTCCGACTTCCCAGTCCAAACCTGCTCCGGAGACGACGCCAGAACTGCCTGTCGGCGATCGCGTCTTCGCTAGTCCAGTCGCCAAAAAAATCGCCCTTGAGCGCGGTATTCCTCTCGCTCAAGTCAAAGGAACAGGTCCTAATGGCCGCATCATCCGCGCCGACGTCGAATCCTTCAAACCTGCCACTCTCCGGCCTCCCGCTGTCGCTGAATCCACCCAGGACTATGTCGACATCCCCCTTTCAAATATGCGACGTACCATCGGCGCCCGCCTGACACAGTCCAAGCAGGAACTCCCTCACTATTACCTTACCATTGAAATTAACATGGATAAAACACTGAAGCTCAGAGAAGTTTTCAACAAGGCTTTAACAGACAAGGACAAAACTTCCAAACTCAGTGTCAATGATTTCATCGTCAAAGCTGCTTCCTGTGCTCTCTCTGACGTCCCCGAGGCAAATTCAGCATGGCTCGGTGAGGTTATCAGGCAGTGAGTTGAACCTGTTTTAACAGTAAATCCTCATCTCACGCTGTACAGATACAAAAAGGCTGACATCTCCGTGGCCGTCGCAACGCCCTCTGGTCTCATTACACCTATTGTGAAAGACGTTGGTTCCAAAGGCCTTGCTACCATTTCGGCCGAAACCAAGGCTCTCGCTAAGAAAGCTCGTGATGGCAAGCTGTCACCATCCGAGTATCAGGTGGATATCTCGTTGAATATTTATGTCCGGTGTCCTGATATATCTGTTCCTTTCCAGGGCGGTACTTTCACCATCTCCAACCTCGGAATGTATGACATCAATCATTTCACTGCCATCATAAACCCTCCTCAGTCATGCATTCTTGCCATTGGTTCAACGCAACCTACCTTGGTACCCGCTCCTGAGGAGGAGCGGGGCTTCAAGACGGTACAAGTCATGAAGGCCACACTAAGCTCAGATCACCGCGTTGTTGATGGTGCTGTTGGTGCTCAATGGTTGGCCGCCTTCAAGGGCTATCTGGAAAATCCTCTCACCTTTATGCTTTGAAGTGACCTTTTTGTTTAGAGTTTTGTGTCAGGATGCTAGGATACCTTTTGATTAGACTCTAATGCATATTTGAGGCACGTTTGATGATGCAGACATATACTCGTCGTCATGTGATACTTTAGTTTTTGAGCGCTCAGCGCGTGTTCCAACTCTTGTTCACTCTTGTTCGCACCCTTGATTACGGTGGCTTAGGCATGGAGGACGAGTTTTTCGCGTCCGTCCTCAAGAAATGGGCCGAGTCATCTCAACAAGTGGTTGACCTCAAGAAGCGTCTCTCTGAGGTCGAACAGGAGGTGAGGCGGCATAGACAACTGTCGGATTGTTTGGTTTACCATCTTCCTCAGCGAAACAACTATCAGCACCAAATGAGCCGACTGAAAACCCAGGCTCAGAACAAGGACCTTGTCAGGCGTCATTCCCCCATCGCAATAAGACGTGACAATGGTGGAAACATAGACCTTGACGAAACAAGCGATAGGTTGGAGGAAGCTCGGATTAGTTATCAGCGGCAATTAAAAGAGGTGCGCACAAGTCCGACCATTCTCCAGGCAATGTTGAATGCTCATTTGACGTTGTCCAGTTGGATGACGCGCGAAATAACGAACAAATCTTGAAACGAGAGGTTGAAGAGCTCAAGAAACAGATGGAACTACAGTCCCAGGTCCAAGTACAGACCAATCAAGCGAGCTCAGAATTGGCAGACCTTCGATCGGAGAAAGAAACTATGACGAACACGGTAGGTTCTTGTCAGTCGTTCGTTAATCATGTAACCCAAAGTTTGAAACAGATATCCGGTCTCAGAACGAGACTACAGCAAGCTGAACAAACCAATGCCGAAATCCAAACAAAGGCTGTAAGTTCACTCCAGAAGCCTCTCAAGTGGTCCTATCAGTTTATCCTCTAAAGGCGGAAATGCATAGCATGGGCGCCCAACAGGTTGTGAAGCTTCAGGAAGAAATGGCCTCGCTAGAATCCGAGGCAAGTGATAATCCCGAGGTCCAATGGTGCTGACAACATTAGAATCCCTGCAGATCCGAGAACTGCAAAGCCTCACGCAAGATCTTGAATCCTCGAATAAAAGCTTACGAGTAGATCTGGCAGCTACTAAGGAATACCTGCAAAAGGCCAAAGATAGCAATGCAGATCTCCGGAGGACTATTGATAAGCTGTCTCGTATTCGTCATATTGTAAAGCTTCCAATTACTAGGTCACAGTTCGGCTAACATTTTGGACCCAGACACGAAATGCTAAAGGAGCATTCGACGCCGCGTCTCCAATTCAAGGTTCCAGCACACGAGTTTCAAGCGGAGTTCCGAAAACACCATTGGCCAAGATCAAAAATGTTAAACAAGAGCCTGCTGACATCAACTTATCTTCCAACGATGTAACAATTGTTGCTGAACTAAACAATGGGCCAGTGCTGTCCATGTCATCTCGTCGACAAGAAGCTCTAGCGTCACTACCTATCATCATCCCCGATATTGACATCAATGACGAAGATAACAAGTTCACTCGTAGCTTTATAAGTGCCGCAATCGGGGGTAATATTCAGTCTATGATTGTTCGGTATGTCAAATTCAATACTTGAAATCGGGAAAGACACTGACTGACTGATGGAAAAGAGTATCATCCAGTGGAACAGACCTTGCGAGGGGTCGAAACATTGAAGAGTATCTATGCCCGAGGTTGGATCACAATCCTTGGTGTCCCTCTGTCCCTCGGCAACACGGCTATATGTTCGTTGGCCTGGGCCGGGACAAAGATACATACACGATTCCAAAATTGTGCAATTTGTTTGTTGGAATACCCAAGTGCGGACAAAAAAGTGAACGAAACTTCAGGTATCTAGGGGTGTACAGAGTCAGTCGCGTGGAGTCGTTGAATGTTTCAGAATGGGAAGGCCTTGGACAGGAGGTACGCTGTACTCGTTGATTTGAAGAGATCGTATTTGGTTTGACTGGCAGTATCTCAAATAGGTCAAGCAGAACTATGCTCAACTTACCAAAAACAAAACCAGAGACCCACGATCGAAAGATGATATTCAAGCAGCCTACGACTCTGGAGAACTCTCTATTCCTTGTGTCAGACTTGAGTGTGCGAAGTTTGACGATGAGTTGTATGCAGGGCTTCTCGCATTCCGCGCCAAGCATAGCAGTACCCAGCACAGTCGAGTTACCAAACGAACCCGCGATGATGACAATGAAGGTAACCCCCGTTCGCAACAGATCAAACGGAGTGCTGGCAACCGATTGTTGCAGAACTGATTCCATTATTAACATACCCATACCCTGACTTGCAACGTTTTGTTCTACGCCTGCTCTCATGATCTTGTTTTTTTTGGTTCATTTTTGATCGACTTCTTATCCACTCATTTAGCAAGTTAATATTTATTTCTCGCGTGGTTTCTGTCCGACTTTGAACCGCGCTCTACTACTATCATTATTTGGATTTCCGAAGTTTCCCCAAACTGATGATATGGTGCACGAGGATTACTTATTGCCAGTTTTATGCAACGAGAACAATGATCCACATTCTCAGACATTTATTACTACGATTTACAGTATCGAGGAACATGACAATTCAAGAGTTGAAATGTACAGATGATTTGCAGCTTTCGAGAAGAATCTGAATCTGGATGAGTCATCATGTACTACTACAGTTTGCTTTTTTTCCTTGTGTGGATTCAACTGAAAGGGAAAACAATGATGATGATGACCAAGCTCGCATATCACCTTGATCAAGGTGATCGCTGAGATCAAGCTTTCTTCCCGTCATGCCCGGTAGACTCAAGAAACACAATCCACTTAAGAACCCGGGTTGGCTTACACCGTCTATCAAGTAGATCCAGACGTCTTATATTCCTTCTCACTCAGAACGCCCTTACCTTGCTCTCGGGCTTGAAGGCTCGGCGAACAAGCTCGGCGCAGGCGTGATCAAACATTCCGAGGCTGGTGCAGCATCTGTGCTCTCAAATGTTCGACACACGTATATTACGCCTCCAGGAGAAGGATTTCAGCCCCGCGATACGGCTCTCCACCATCGTGAATGGGCGCTTCACGTTATCACTGATTCCTTGGAGAAGGCTGGCGTATCTATTCACGACGTCGATTGCATCTGCTTCACTCAGGGTGAGTATTTTGTAGACTAGATGTAACCTTGTATTGCTCACTGTGCTTGAACACAGGTCCTGGAATGGGTGCACCTTTACAATCTGTTGCACTGGTGGCTCGCACGCTGTCGTTGTTGTACAACAAACCCTTGGTTGGTGTAAACCATTGTGTTGGGCGTGAGTCACAGTTCTAGCAGGTAGTCTGATCGCCCTTTTGATGGCTCAACAGATATCGAGATGGGTCGGGAAATTACCGGAGCGGACAATCCCGTTGTCCTATACGTCTCCGGTGGCAACACCCAGGTGATTGCATATTCTCGACAGTGTTACCGAATTTTTGGCGAGACCTTGGATATTGCTGTCGGCAACTGCCTAGATCGTTTCGCCAGAGTGATCAATCTGAGTAATGATCCCAGCCCCGGTTACAATATAGAGCAAGCAAGCAAAAAGTAAAGTGCATTCATGACTGTCACCGAGTTTACACTGACAAGAGTCCTCATATAGAGGGACGCGACTGGTCCATCTGCCTTATGCAACAAAAGGAATGGATGTCAGTCTGTCTGGAATCCTGACGTCTGTAGAGGCTTATACGCTGGATAAAAGGTTTCGTCCCGACGGTCAGCCACGGGATGAGAATGACATTGACATCATCACCCCTGCTGATCTGTGTTTCTCTTTGCAAGAAACGGTTTTTGCAATGCTGGTTGAGATCACAGAACGGGCCATGGCGCATATTGGAAGCAAGGAGGTTTTGATTGTCGGAGGCGTTGGCTGTGAGAGCACTTGTTAATGCTTGTCCGAGTACAATCCAACTATGACTTTGGAACAGGCAACGAAAGACTACAGGAAATGATGGGAATCATGGCTCAAGAGAGAGGTGGTCAGGTGTTCGCGACTGACGAGAGGCGAGTGTTTTCTGGTCGAGTTGATGTTTACAAATGAATGAGGGATAGGTTCTGCATCGATAACGGTATTATGATTGCCCAGGCTGGCCTCCTAGCGTACAGAATGGGCCAAACAACCCCCCTCGAGAAGACTAGTTGTACACAAAGGTGGGATAAATTTGGTTCTTATGACATCAGTCTTTTTTATATCATTGGTAGGTTCCGAACCGATCAAGTACATGTTGCATGGAGGGCATGAGACAGTCATATGTAAACCTTCCATACCGCTCGGAAGTGACATTTGTCTGATAATCGAGGTATATGCGTTGATCAACACAATTTTCAGAAACAGCTCATTGCATATATTGTATAGTATGTACGCATAGGCCGTCTCTCCTGCAGTTTGTTCATGAGTTGTTCATACAGAATTGTCTACGTATTTTTGAATGAATTGTGAGCCCAAAGAATCCAAATCACGGGAAACTTCATCGAACACTTTCCACCACCATTCATGCAGAATACCAAAATGCAATGCGTTTACATCCGGATTTTTCCTGGACGTCCATGGTTTATCGGAGAAGATGTAATGGACGCACCGCACTTTTTCATCATCCCATACGTCTGGGTGGACAGTTCGAAGCATTCTCAGCGCGTTATATTCCCATGATATAGGCTTCCACTTCCCTGCATAAACTTCGGAAAGTAGGTCCTGGTCCGGAAAAACATAATTCGTAAGATTGCGAGCGGATGTGATCAACTTGAAGAGTTTATTGGCCTGTTCCTTGGAAGGAGTGAGAACGACTAATCCGGAATTAAGTAGGCTGTGTGCGCGAGGCGCATTGGGGATCTTTCTATCCAATGTGGCGTTGATCTGGACATAGGAAGAGTATGCACAATTTTCGGGTGTCCTGTTGTTGAAACAGCTTGAGCTGACAACACCTGAGGCCATGGATGTCTGTCTCGCGTACCAATCTACCGGATAATGCTTGAACTTGCGGGGATTGCAAGCACAAACGTAAGTGGCAGCAATTTGGTCCTCAGCCAGGTCGAGGTCGAAAAGGTCATCCATATTGCGCCTGATCAACATGTCACAATCCAGTAAAACAATGCGCTAGAAAAACACTAATGAGAGGAGAGAGTCTCAGTCAGTCAGTCAATTCCTCTGACCCGAAACTCAAGCAACTCAAACGCCCTGCTCGCCAAGTCAGGTCTCCACCACAAGAGTGGGTCTTAGTTTGTACTGACCTCAGTTTCGTCCATGTATCAACGAATCGGTCCTCGCAGAGCTGCTCTCCGGAAGCAGACAGTGGATAGAGTGATTGAATCTCCCTCAAAACTATGCCGCTCTTTGTCAGGATATCTCTGGCATCCTGGGAAACTGAGGGGGTGACCATCACTACAAGGGGATAGCGAGAAGCTGTGGAACGCAAGCTATAGAAAAGGACCAAAACTCCAGGTAGATATGATATTGTCGTGATCAAAGTGACGTATGCGCAAGGGGCGTCCTTAGCCATGAAGAAAGTGAGGAGATACGGAGTCACTTAGCAGGTCTCATTTCGCCTGAAGCATCTCACACGTGGGACAACCAAATGATTAACAAATGATCAACGAATGATCGTGCCGGATGATCAAATTACCTAATTATTTATTTTTAGATAATCAGCATCATTAGTGACAAACAACAAAAGAGAATTGAAAGCACTGGGAAAGCTATGATTCTTGCTCTCACTTGGCCATTAGTCTTCGTTCAGGAATACTTCCTTGTGTCTGTGAAAAATAATTCTATCATGAAACAGGTAAAATAGGTAACGGAATGACTCAGATCTGAATCAAATCCAAGAAGCATGACACATAGTCAATCAATGCATTAACTAATTTGTATTCATACTATTCTAGAATAGGGGAAATTAATTTACAATGTAATTTTACAGGAGTAGATAATTCAAAGTATGGAAATAGAAGAATTCAATAAATAAAAAATAAAAAGAAATAGTAAAACTGGAAATTTGGTATATGACAATGTACACATTTTCCTATGCAATTTACCAGGTCTACACACAGATTAACTATAATTCATACATAAAAAATGCTTATCTGAGTATTAAATAAATATTAGGACCTGGTTTTGTACAACTAGGCTAGTTGGTTTTGCTCATCTAGATATCGAATAATATATTAGACCTGGTTTTCTACAACCAGGTTTAAAGTATTAGTATTATCTGATGTTAAGATGAGCAGAACCCAACTAGAACAGCCTAGCTTTTTTTCAAAAAAATCATCAATTTATTACGCGGGGCTCGGTGGCAGTCCGCGATAGCTACGCAAAGTACTTAAATAGGGAAGAGAGAAAGAGGCTAGGTGACGCAGGCATAGGTTATTGTAAAAATCTGATGCTTATACATGCCAAATAAATCATTGCCTATATGTACCTCTTACAAATCTATTTGGTACCCATTTGATGTGCCAATATGTGCATATCTTTCCCAAATAAACATCACTCCTAATATAGGAACCATACCAGCAATAAAAGGCAAGTAAATCAAAACGTCCATTCTAGGCGATTATGCACTTTTTTCGCT
>Ga0153942_1000249_pt1 | contig 20063 bp, 17 predicted proteins | sample TSNJ026MetaG_FD_104731 | JGI IMG/M metagenome (GOLD analysis project Ga0153942, IMG submission 104731) | Attine ant fungus gardens microbial communities from New Jersey, USA - TSNJ026 MetaG | ecosystem: Host-associated > Fungi > Mycelium > Unclassified | place: USA: New Jersey, Brendan T. Byrne... | reverse complement strand
TACAGGAGCGCAACTTGCGGCACATGAATGTGATGCTGCCGGTTTGGATGATGATGGTGCCTTATAAGGATAAGACCTATGCCTTTGGTATGAACGGGCAAACCGGGAAGATGGTGGGCAAGCTGCCCTTAAGTATGGGCCGTTTTTTTGCCCTGTTAGGCATCATTGGAGCATTGCTGTCCCTGATCGTGTTTATTGGGGGAATGTTTATATGAAGAAGCTAGGTGTCTTTATAATAATGCTGTTTCTTTGTATCTCAATCCTTCCCCTGTCTGTAGCCGCCGATGATGTAGATCCCGCTGACAAGGTCTATGACTATGCAGGGTTGCTGACGGATACGCAGGTACAGCAGCTTAGTGGTATTGCTAATGAGATGTCCGACCTTTATGGCATGGACTACGTCATTGTCACTACCGACAGCTCCGGCGGAAAATCCTCCGCCCAATACGCTGAGGATTTTTTTGTAACCAATGGTTTTGGAAGAGGCGCCAACAGTTCCGGCTTTCTTTTGTTTATCGACATGGGTGAGCGGGACATTGAGATGCGGGGCTTTGGCGACGGCGCCGTCATCCACCACAACACCAATATAGAGGCTATCTACGATGCCATGGTCAGCGGCATGAGCGGCGGCCAATACTACAGCGCAATAAGCACCTTTCTCTCTATGGCGAAGGAGCAGGCGGAGCGGTATTACGGCGACGGAACCCCTGCCAAGGGCGAACCCTTGCCGGATGTTCCCTCTGTGGACAAAAGCGCTTTAGTGTATGACTTTGCCGGCATATTCACCGATGAGGAGATGGCTGCCCTTCAGTCGGCCGCTCAAGAAATCAGTGCCCGGCAAGGAGTGGATGTGGTTATCCTCACCGATGACAGGACCTATGGCCGCGGGTCCCAGGGGTACGCCAATGATTTTTATAATGCCAATGGCTTTTCATCTGCCGGCGGCGTTGTGATGCTGATTGACCTGGAATCCTGGTATTTGCAGGTTAGCAATATCGGCGAGATGAGGAACATCCTCACCAACGATTATCTCGATCCCTTAATTGACCGGCTGCTGGCGAAGCTGCTTGAGGGCGAGTATTACGATGCGGCAACCACATTTATCTCCAATCTGGACGGCAGAATCACCCGGGTGCGAGATGGCAATACCCGGGTCACTCTCAGAGACCAGTATGCCGTCTGGCAGATCGGGTTGGGCGCTCTGGGCATAGGCTTTGGCGCCGCCTTGGTGGTGGTGCTTATCATGCTGGCGGCACATAAAAAGAGCCTTTCCCGCCCATCGGGGGCCAACCAATATATCCAGGGGCCGGGCTTGCGGCTGAGCTACCGGGATGACCGGTTTCTCCGCACCCATACCTCCCGCACCGCTATCCCAAAGGACAACGGCGGCGGATCATCCGGGTCTGGCTCCAGTGGCGGAGGAGGAAGCTTCTCCAGCTCCTCCTCACGCAGTTCAGGCGGCGGCAAATTCTGATATGTTTTACAAAAGCAGGTGCTGGTAAGAAAGCATCTGTTTTTGTATATTCCAATTACCCCTTGATCACCCGGTTTTATGAATTTTTTTATAAATCATTAGCAAGAAAAGATGTTTTTTCATAAGATTTAATATACGGTTATGATTCTAAAATGGAAAGATTAGGGTGATTGACAAGATGAAGCAATTTAAGAATGTCTCCCTCGACGAAAACCTCGACGCTTTGAATCCGTTTGCCAAATTCAGAACCAATGGGGGTAACTCAACCTATAGCAGTATCTATGGGTTAGTACGTACCGGCCCCACGGGACCGACAGGCCCTGCCGGGCCTACAGGGTATACGGGGCCCGCTGGATCTACAGGCACATGTACATGCGCCTACATATCTACAGGAGAACTTATTACAAATGGCGGAATGGAATTGTTTACGGTCAATATTCCAACCGGATGGATTACAACTACGCCGCATGATATCTCGCAAGTTACACAGCAAGGACGTGTTCACTCCGGAAATTCATCAGTAAATTTATCTGATGGAGCAAGATTAGGCCAAATTGTGTCAATTAATCCCGGCTGCTTCTATGAATTGTCCTTTTTCGCTCATGGCGTAGGCTCTCAGGTCGAACTTGAGGCCACGGTTACTTTTAAGACACCACAAGGTGACGATACTCCTGGCTTACAAATCGCCGTAATGCCAAATAACATTCCTGATAACGATAGAGAGTTTGCATTTTACCGCGGAATTACTGTTAAGGCGCCAGCTGGATCAACTACCGCAGAAGTTTTTTTTACCACAAAGGCAGGCGATGAACAATCATTAGACTTGGATGACATATCCTTTATTGTTCAATAATTTTTCCGCATAAGTGTGATTCTATAAATATCACCTGCCCAGAAGAATTTTGAGCCCTGCCGGGCCAACAGAGCTCACTAACCCGAGGAGTTAGTCCAATCTTCCGCAGCCCCGCAAGCTAAGCTTGCGGGGCTGCTTTATGCAATCCTTTGTAGAACATAAGGCCAAACAGACCAGTATTCTCTCCATATTATAGTCAACAAACAGTACATATCCGTTTTCACAAAGCGGATTGTCTTTGCCAGTGTCCCATATTTTCCTATTTACGGCTAAACTACTCCCCCTCAGCATAGAATGAATAAAAACAAGCTGTAAAGAGGTGCCTAATGGACCTAAGAATTTCCATACTCAATATCTTGCTGCCTATGCTTATCATGGGGGTGGTTTTTGTCAACGGATTTACCGACGCACCAAATGCCATTGCCACCGCCGTGGGAACCAGAAGTCTGCGGCCGCGAACGGCTGTTGTGCTTTGTGCCGTGCTCAACTTCTTCGGGGTATTGGTTATGTCCCTTTTTTCCAGGAAAGTGGCGGACACCATCACTGGCATGATCAGCTTTGCCGGTAGCAGGGAACACGCTATTGCATCGCTGGCGGCTGCCATGTTTTCTATTGTGGCATGGGCGGTGCTGGCTTGGGCTTTCTCCATCCCCACTTCTGAGAGCCATGCTTTGATTGCTGGTTTGATAGGGGCAGCGGTATCCCTTAATGGGTTTCGCTCAGGGGTTAACTTTAGCAATCTGGTCACGGTTATATGGGGATTGGTATTGTCTATGGGGGCGGGGTTTGTATTGGGATATCTGGTGAATTATTGCATCCGCAAGCTGTACAGGCATGCCCGCCGCCAGCGGATGGCGAAAGGATTCCGTTTTGGACAGATTGTGACGGCGGCAGCCATGTCCTTTCTCCACGGCGCTCAGGACGGACAAAAATTTGTGGGAGTGTACGTCATCGCCACCCAGATCAGCCGGGGAATCTATGAGGGAGGCGCCGTCAATATAGGTGATCATATAGGGGTGCTACTGCTTTGCTCTATAGTAATGGGGCTGGGAACCTCCTTTGGAGGGGGGAGGATCATCAAATCAGTGGGGATGGATATGGTGCGGATGGAAGTGGATGAGGGCTTTGCCGCTGACTTATCCTCCAGTATTTCCTTGTTGCTCCTCTCCATCTTTGGATACCCGGTCAGCACTACCCAGGTCAAAACCACGGCCATTATGGGGGTGGGGGCCTCCAAGGGAAAAAAGTATGTCAACTGGAAGATTGTTCGGGAGATGGTCTTGGCTTGGGGCTTAACCTTTCCGGCTTGCTTTCTTCTTTCCTATGCCATGACCAAGCTGTTTTTGGCGGTGTTCATTTAACACGAATCTTCGTTTAAATCGGCAATGAATAAAATTTCTGTTGCGGCTTAATCCGCGTGATTTTAATAAATTTTATTCCCACTTTGATTGAAGAGTAGCATAACAGGATCGCCGATAATTAACTATATTTCCCTTTTTACAAGTAAACGAGCTTTCGCCCTGTAGAGGAACGAAAGCTCGTTTATTTTCTGCTGTTTACACCTTGCTATATAGGACTTGCATAATTTGTTTTTACAACTGAAAGGGTGGAGGCAGGAAACTAATCGCGCTTATTAAAGATTTCCAACAACTGGAAATAATCGTTGTCACTTTGAGAATCAGGGGTCTCTTTTGCCAGGCTATTTGTCTCAGTGGCAAACCCAAAGTTAGAGTTAACCCGGTCTGTGTCAAAGCCAGTTGCAATAACTGTAATTTGCATCTCGTCATTAAAGCTGTCATCAAAAGCAGCCCCCCAAATAATAGTGGCTTCAGGATGCGCGGCCTTAGTGACCATGGCAGATGCCTGCTCCACCTCGTCCAAACCAATATCCAGGGACGAAGTGATGTTGACGATGACGCCCTGGGCTCCATTGATGGAGGTCTCAAGCAACGGGCTAGAAATAGCGGCGGCAGCGGCAGCCTCCGCTTTGTCCTTGCCGGTAGCTTTGCCAACTCCCATGTGGGCGTAGCCAGCATCCTTCATGACAGTGGTGACATCGGCAAAATCCAGGTTGACCAAACCGGGGATGTTGATCAGGTCGGAGATACTCTGAACACCTTGACGCAGCACATCATCCGCAGCCTCAAAAGCGTTGATCAAAGTGATCTTTTGCTCAGAAATTAGTTTGAGACGCTCATTGGGAATGACCACTAATGAATCTACATATTCACGGAGGGCGGCGACACCCTGTTCCGCCTGCTCCATTCTCTTTTTGCCCTCAAAAGCAAAGGGAGTGGTCACAATACCCACAGTCAGGATACCTAATTCCTTTGCAACCTCCGCCACTATTGGCGCCGCGCCGGTGCCGGTACCGCCACCCATACCAGCGGTAATAAAGACCATCTGAGTTCCTTTTAATGCGGATGCAATTTCCTCACGGCTTTCCTCAGCAGCCCTCTGCCCCTTTTCAGGATTTCCGCCCGCGCCGCGGCCCTTGGTCAGCTTTTCACCAATCTGAATCTTATAAGGAGAGTGAGAGAGGGACAGCACCATCTGATCGGTATTGATTGTGATAAACTCCACGCTCTTCATCCCAGACTCTATCATCCTATTAATGGCATTGCCACCGCCGCCGCCTACACCGACAACCTTTATATTTACTACTCTATCATAGTCGTTTTCCATGGCAAAATTAATTGTTGACATGTTCTCCATCCCTTTCACTGTGCCCTAGCACAAATATGAAATATTTCACGTCTGTCTTCACAGTCATCATCAATAATTCTAAATCATTCTTAGCAATAAAAAGCCATTAATTATGTAACGGGCTTGTCCTGGTATAACCCAATCAAGGCCACGTGACTTGCTGTCAAGAAGCAGATCAAACAAAAAAACCAGTTATATTGCCTAAAATTTCATCTCGTTTATTTTTGAAATGCTGTAGATTCACATATTAATAATGTAGCAGATTCTTGCTAAAAAATCAAGGATGATGGTTGACGTTTCAGACAACTTCATTCAAACATTGAAAATTCGTATTGTTGCATAAAAAACATGCTAATTACCCTTGTCTTGACGGTATATTTATACTTATTCCTCCTCTGTCGGAGCCTCTTGAGGCTGTCCATCATTGTCCAGATCATCTCCATTTTGGCCAGCATTTTCATCCCCATCCTCATTTTGAGTGGCTAAATCCCCAGCATTTCCATTGTAATATTCATCCAAAGATGACAACGGTTTCAAAAAAGATTTCGCCCTAGTTTCACTTTCCAAAAAAGAAACATCCACCACTCCAATAAAGTTAGGTTCAACATACCCGTTAATGATAGTTTGCATGTTCTTGACCTTCTGTTCCATCCGGCTCCTGGTTCCAAAAGTGATCACAACCCGATTGTCGTATTCCATAACAATATTGAGGGCGTTGGATATATCGATCCGGTTAATATGCTCAATCTCATGACGGTCCAGCGCCTTAATCAGCTCCAACAAGATTTCGGCCTTGTCCAAATCCTCCGCGGAGACGGCGGCCGTGTTTCCCTCCTGTGGGTTAACCAGGGATATCCCTACCACTATGGGGATGTCCGGCGCAAGCACCTCGGACACAACCTGGAGCACCTTCATCTTGTCGCTGAGCAATATATTCTGGCCCTCATACTCGATGGCCATAGCGATTTTGGTCTCCACCACCTCAATGACTACTGTACCAAATAAACGGGTGCTAATATTTACATCCTCTATATAACTAAAATCATTTTCAATATTTTTCTCTGCTGCTTTTGTATCTATATTAAATAGGTTATCTCCTAATAAAATATTACTCAATGCAATAATTTTCCCCTGGTCATATCTTGTATTGCCTTCTACCACTACTGAATCCACTTTAAATAAAGTGGAAAAAATCATGATGAGTGCTAGTCCCATTACAACTAGCACTAAAAGCGCATAGAAGAAAGAGGTCCTTCTTTTCTTGCGCTTTCTGTGGCGGCGCCCATTGGCCATACGCGCCGAGTATTCATATTTTGGGTTGTAATATGCGCCATTCGCCATATGGTATGCCCCCTATGAATCTGTGCCACCTTTATTATACTGCAACAACGTCGGAAAATCTCCGAATATTGGCGCCCAATTTCTGTAAACCTGCGGCAATATCTTCATAGCCTCTCTCTACATGGTGGATTTCCTTGATTTCTGAACGTCCCTCCGCGCACAACGCGGCAATCATTAATGCGGCACCCCCCCGCAGATCAGTGCAATGGACGCTGGCGCTTGTTAGATGGCTGACACCCTCTACAACAGCTACCCGGCCCTCCACTTTAATATCAGCCCCGAACCGGAGTAGTTCCGCGACGTGCTTATAACGGTTTTCAAATATATTTTCAATAAACATAGTCGTCCCGGCTGATACACAGGACAGAGCCATAATGGGTGACTGGGCATCAGTGGGAAATCCTGGATAGGGCATGGTCCTGATTTTTTTGAACCCGCTCAGACGGCCGTTATTTTTTAGGTAGATACTGTCGCTATCTTTCTGAATCACACAGCCAGCCTTCTCTATCATGGGAAGAATCCCCCCCAAAAGCGAAGGCTTTATATCATGAAGCAGCACCTCTCCCTGGGTAATAGCCGCCGCACAAAGATACGTTGCCGCCACAATACGGTCCGGAATCACCGTATGGGTGGCACCGTGGAGCTTCTCCACACCGGTGATGGTGATGACACTCTCTCCAGCCCCGCTGATCTTCGCTCCACAGGCATTGAGGTAGTTGGCCAGATCCACAATCTCAGGCTCACAAGCACAGTTGGTGATGGTGGTTTCTCCCTTTGCCAGGGTGGCCGCAATCATAATATTCTCAGTGGCGCCCACGCTAGGAAAGGAAAGGGCAACCGTTCCGCCGGTCAGGCGCCCGCCAGGGATAGAACAATTAATATAGCCGTGGTCCTCAGTAATAGAGGCGCCCAACTGTTCAAGTCCCATCAAGTGCAAGTCAATAGGCCGGGGCCCCAATTCGCATCCCCCCGGCAAGGAAAGCCTAGCTTCAGAAAACTTGGTTAAAATAGCTCCAAGAAATAATATGGAGGAGCGCATCTCCCTCATAAGTTGGTCGGGAATATCATGCCTGGTCATACAATCTGACCGAACAGTGACCACATTGCCATTTACATGTGTTTTACAGCCCAAATACTCCAAAATCCGCAAAGCCGCCGCAACATCGGACAAGTTGGGGCAGTTATGTATCTCGCTTTCGGATTCTGGCAAAATACTGGCGGCTAAGATGGGCAGTGCACTATTTTTGGCTCCCTGTACAGTAATTTCTCCAGACAGCCGGTTCCTGCCCTCCACCACATATTTATTCATACTTCACGCACCCTTTCAAATAACGCACTGTCTGTGATTAATACCATACTATAAAAAATCATAAAACTTTATTTGGAGCAGTTTTAAAAAAGGAAGGGGAGACTATTCTAATGCTGCGCCATATAGAATTTGCTTTTATGATTCATTTTTTTAAAGATTTCTAAAACCGCTTTAGCCTGTATTTTACCGCACGGATGGGTTTATGAAATCACTATTAGTATTCAATCACCAATACATTTTTATACTATGCATAATCAAAAAGGATGGTGAAAATATTAGCGCTTCGGTAAGACTTTTCTAATTTCCTGATATATTCTGTCATTGGCATCAACAATGGCCATTTCACCCGCTTTTTTTGCTATTTTTTTGATTTTTTCAGGATTTGTAGTCAGGTCCTTGACATATAAAATTAGTTTCTCATTGGACAGGTTTTTTTCTTCTATCACAATAGCTCCACCCCTTGCGCCTAAACTCATGGCGTTGTGGTACTGGTGGTTTTCAGTGACATTGGGGGATGGAATCAATATGGAAGCCTTGGCGGCTCCGGCAATCTCATTGACGGTAGTGGAACCCGACCTGGAAATGATAATGTCCGCTGCGTTCATGCACCGGGCCATATCATCAATGTACTCCCGGATATACAGGCGGGGGTGACTCTCAAGGTTAATACCCTGATCCGCCAATAGCTTTGGAAATATTTCCTTATAATATGCGCCGGTAGCGTGGATGTGACAGATATGGGGCTGATCAGCTGTAAATCCCATCACCGCCGCCATAGCTTTATTGATGGCGTCCGCTCCAAGGCTGCCGCCAAAGGAGAGGATGCAGATTTGACCGTTTTTGATATTCAGCTCCGTCCTGGCCCTTTCCCGGCTGTAGAAAAGTATATCCTCCCGGATGGGATTACCGGTAATCACACAGTTGGCAGATGGATGAAGATGCTGTTTGGCGTCCTCGCTGGTAAGCAAAACGGTGTTGACCCGCTTAGCCAGCAATTTTGTGGTAATGCCTGGATAAGCGTTGGATTCGTGGAGCAGTGTGGGGATCCTTTTCTTGACGGCCTGAGATAAAACAGGGGCGCACACATACCCGCCCGTACCCAGCACCACATCAGGCTTGAATTCTCCCAAAATGGCCTTGACCTTTTTGCCGGAAGTCATCTGCTGCCGCACAGCATTGATATTGTGGGCAATTCCTTTTGGCGTAAGCTTTCTATAGAAACCGCTAGTATCCAAACCCGCAAAATCAAAACCGCTCTCCGGCACTAAACGGGCCTCCATTTTATCTTGGTTGCCCACATACAGAAACTGGGTTTCCGGATGCTTCTGCTGTATATACTTCGCCACGGCTAAGGCCGGATTTATGTGCCCCGCCGTACCTCCGCCTGTCAAAAGAATCCTCATATACCTATCCTCCAACTGTTACTTTCTCCGGCTTGGGAATTGTTACTGCATAAACATGACAAGTCTTTAAATATATTTTAAGAATAATCGTCTGTTTAGAGCAGATGGTGTCCAATTTAATTCGTAACAATCCCTTGTTGTTCATTATTCCTTGACCATTCTTGAACGCCTGGATACGCTGAGGACAATGCCCATCTCTCCCAACAGCATCAATAAGGATGTTCCTCCAGAGCTGAAAAAGGGCAGTGAAATGCCGGTAGAAGGCAAAGTATTTGTAACCACCGCTATATTTAGCATGGCCTGAAGCCCCACCTGGGCGACTATACCGATGGTCAGCAGGGCTCCGAATTTATCATGCGCCCGCATAGCGATGAGAAAGCCCCTCCAAACCAAGAGCGCAAAAAGGATGACGATTACCGTGGCGCCCACAAAGCCCAGCTCCTCACAAACGATGGAAAAGATATAATCGTTTTGAGGCTCCGGCAAATACAAAAACTTTTGCCGTGAATTTCCCAACCCCCGGCCCAGCAAGCCGCCTGAGGCAATGGCGTACAGGGATTGAATCACCTGATATCCGTCCCCCTGGAAATCCTGAAAGGGATCACGCCACATCGCGATACGGTCGGCCCAGTAATCCACACCCAGGTACAGTATGGCAAAGATCGCTACAGGAATAATCAGTGAGCCCAGGCCGATAAACCAACGCATCCTGGTGCCGCCCACCACCATCATAATAGCCGCCAGAATCACCGTTAAAATGATGGCCGACAAATGGGGTTCTGCCCAGAGCAGTACAACAATGGGCACCAGCATCAGCCCAAAATACAGCACCCCATATTTCAATGTCTTCATTTTACGCTCCCCAAACTTGATGATCATCACGGAGCAGGCCAGAATGACCGCAAGCTTGGCAATTTCCGAGGGCTGAAAAGTACCCGCTACCGGTACGCTGAGCCACCGTTTGGCGCGTGGGCTGGCGGGCATAATCAGTACCAGAATCAACAGCGCTATCGAAGCTCCGTAGACCGGCCAGCAAAATTTCTCAAAGTGGTGGTAGTCAAAGCGGGAGGCAATATACATAATGATTAGGCCCAATACCGCAAACACAAGCTGACGCTTGATGTAGTAGAGGCTGTCCCCATAGTATTCCATGGCATAGACGTAACTGGCGGAGAACAACATCACCAGTCCGATAATGACGAGGGTGATTACCAGTATTAAAAAAGGAATATCCATAGAGGCCGTTTTATAGGCGCGCTGTGGTGCTGTTGCCTGGGAGTCCTTCTTAGATTTTTGTGTTTTTGACTTCCTTGTTGTCATGCGACCAACATTTTGCAATCCCATCACGCCCTTTCACGTAACTGACATTTATTTATTTGAAAAACGGAATTCATAATTTATGCCGGAGAACCGGGCGCATATTGGAACCCAGTAAATCAACTGCAATCGAACTCATTTTCATGAATGCATACTCGTCAGCTTTATTACAGGAGGTGTACGCCCAGAACAGCGACGGTGCATCCCACAAGGGCAATGAGAGAAAACAGCATCACAATCTGCACTTCACTATATCCCGATATCTCAAAGCTATGATGGATGGGACTCATCTTAAAGACCCGCTTCCCTGTAAGCTTAAAGCTAATCATCTGGATCAGCACGGTGAAAATATCAATAATATAAGCGATGCCCACGAATACCAGCAATACAGGCATACCCACCCCAAAGGCTATGGCGACAATTACCCCTCCCAAAAACATGGAACCGGTGTCGCCCATAAATACCTTAGCGGGATGGAAATTCCAGATCAGAAAGCCCACGCAGCTTCCGGCAAGGGCTACCGACAGCAATGCCATATTATTCTGTCCCAGCAGGCCGCAGATAATCAAAAAGGCGATGGCCACAATAAAGGTTACCGTAGAGCACAGTCCATCAATACCGTCGGTGATATTGACCGCATTGACCATAGTATAAATCCCCAGCACCATCACGGGATAGTAGAGCAGTCCAAAATCCACTTGTCCAAAAAAGGGAAAGATGATGATGGTGGACCGGTCCCCACCCATATAAATACTCAGCAGGTAGAAAGCAGCAATCAGAATTTGGACCGCTGTTTTCTGCCAGGCCGTCAGACCCAGGTTCCGCTTTTTGGATACCTTTACATAATCGTCGATAAAACCCAGCAAACCATAAGCCAACGCCATAACCAAGCCCGAAAACAGATGGGTAATACCCACATTATTGGTGGCGTCCATCTCATTGGAGCCGTTAAACAGAAAGAAGGCGATGATCACCGACACTGACAGGCCGATGATAAACATCAGCCCGCCCATAGTTGGCGTGCCCTCCTTATTTTTATGCCAGGTAGGTCCCACCTCTTTAATGGTCTGTCCATATTTCAGCCTGCGCAAAAGGGGGATCAGCCAGAACCCCAACAGCGCTGTAATGGCAAAGGAGATAAAGGCGGTAAAAACCAACTGTACACTGTCCACACTCATTCCCCCCCGTCGTAGTTTTCGTCAATAAAGGCATACAGGGAATAGATCACATCTTCCAGCCCTATCCCCCTGCTGGCTTTGAAGAGGATTACATCCCCTTCCTGCAAAACGGTACATAAACGCTTTGTGATCTCTTTCTTATCATTGGAGAAAAACGTATTTTTAAATCCATTTTCCTCCGCGCCTTCTAAAATATAGTAAGCGGCGGCGGCGCAGGTGAACAATATATCCACATCGCCCTCGGCCACCATCTTCCCCACCTGCTTGTGAGCCTCCTTGGACAGCCGGCCCAGTTCCAGCATATCCCCTAAAACGGCGATCCGCCGTCCCCCTCTCTGGGGTTTCAGCTTGGACAAGGTACTCAGGGCAGCCATCATAGAGTCTGGGCTGGCATTGTAACAGTCCTCCACAATTTTGAAAGGACCTCTGGACACAATGCGCTGGCGCATGCCGCTGGGGGCATAGGCACTCAGCTCCAGCAAACATTTGCGGCGGTCCAGTCCCAATGCCTTGGCCACGCAATAAGTGGCCAGAGCGCTCTGCACATTGTGCTCCCCCAGGCAGGGGATAGTACACCACGTAAGGTCCTCCCCATCCTTCACCGCAAAGGTAGTTTCCAGCCGGTTCAGGTTTTCGGTGATGTCCTCAGCCGTCACGTCGGCCTGTTTGTTGTGGATACCGTATACAATTAGTGGGTGCCCCTGGAAGGGAGATATCAAAGCCCCCAACAGGTCATTGTCCCCACCCACCACCAGAGGGGCGCCCTCCGGCATCCCTTGCAGGATTTCAAGCTTGGCCTTCAATATATTTTCCCGGGTCCCTAGGGCCTCAATATGGGAGACGCCTATATTAGTCAACACCCCAATGTCAGGTCTGGCCGCTTTGGAGAGCGCCTCAATTTCACCCATGTCGCTCATACCCATCTCCACAACGGCCACGTCATGGGACTCATCTATAGCGAACAGGGTTTTGGGCAACCCAACCTCATTGTTTAGGTTGCCCTCAGTTTTCAGCATGTTGCAACAGGCGCCCAGGGCTCCCGCTACCATATCCTTGGTGGTGGTCTTGCCCACACTGCCGGTGATTCCCACCACCTTGACCTCAAACCTGTTGCGGTAGGCCGCGGCCAGTTTCAACAGAGCCTCTCCAGTGTCTTTAACCTGAAGCACAATTTTATCCGGGGTGCTGTTGGCAAACTTGCTGCTGACGCAGGCCACCGCTCCCCTTTTAAAAGCTTCTCCCATGAAGTCGTGTCCGTCGAAGTTTTCACCCTTCAGGGCAATAAATACGCTGCCTGGAACAATATCCCTGGTGTCGGTGCTAATGTGGGAAATCTCCAGCTCTGTATTGAGAGAAATGCCCAAGGCCTGCGCAATCTCCTTTAACTTCCACTTCGTCATTTTCCTCGCTCCAATTTTAGTCTATCCAAAAGCTCCTGTACAATCGCATGCTCATCAAAGGCAATTGTTCCGAAGCTAAGAACCTGGTAATCTTCATGGCCTTTCCCGGCTAGAATCACTATATCGTCCCTCTCCGCGTTTTCCAAAGCCCATTTAATGGCCTGGTAACGGTCCACAAACACCTTATGAGGAGTGTTGAATTCCTTGACTCCCTTCAATGTCTGATCGATAATCCGCTGCGGGTCCTCACTGCGGGGATTATCGGAGGTGAGCACCACAAAGTCGGCCAGCTCCGACACAATACGCCCCATCAGCGGCCTCTTGGCCGGGTCCCGGTCCCCCGCGCACCCAAAGAGACAGACCACCCGCCCCTTGGCAAAATCCTTCACCGCTGTCAGCACTTTTTGAAGGCCATCGGGGGAATGGGCGTAGTCACAAATGATGGTGAAATCAAGGCCGGTGGGGATGATCTCTGTCCGGCCGCGAACCCCCTTGGAATGGGCCAGTCCTTTGGAAATTTCGTTGATGGGAATCCCTAATTGGTAGAGACAGGCGGTGACCGCCATGGCGTTGGATACCGAGTAGCTGCCGGGCATGCAAAACTTCATTCGCTCTATAACCCCTGCCCCTACAAAGGCAAAGTCCACTCCCGCCTCATGCTTATCAATATTTCGGGCAGTGTAATCCGCCCGGTCATCCATTATGGAAAAACTCTTTATCTGGATGCCGCCCTCCTGCCTCAGCTCTTCAATCAGGCGCTGTCCATAGGCGTCATCGTAGTTGACCACCGCAGAGTCCGCCATTTGGAAAAGCTTTTTCTTGGCTTTGTAATACTCCTCCATGGTGCCGTGATAATCCAGGTGGTCCTGAGTGAGATTGGTAAACACCCCCGCCTCAAACCTGCAGCCATCCAACCGGTGCTGGTCCATGGCGTGGGAGGAGGTCTCCATAACCGCAAATTCACAGCCCGCTTTGACCATCCTCGCAAAGAGCACGTGGAGTTCCGCCGGATCAGGGGTGGTGTGCTTGGCCGGCAGGGTCAGCTCATCGATCTCATTTTCAATGGTGCCAATCAGCCCAACCTTGTGGCCCAAATGCTCCAAAACTTGTTTGATCACATTGGTGATGGTGGTTTTGCCATTGGTGCCGGTGACGCCAATGAGCCTCAAACGGCGGGAAGGGTTGCCATTGAGGTTTGCGCACATGACGGCGTAAGCGCTGCGGCTGTTTTCCACAATGATCTGCTTTTCCCCAAGGCCCATATCCTGCTCACAGACAATTAATAGCGCACCCTGGGCCACTGCGTTTGCAACGAAGGCATGCCCATCGGATTTAAAGCCTTTTATCGCTACAAATATGCTGTCACTCCCCACCTTGCGGGAATCGGAAAGCACCTGAACCGCATCTATGTTCATATTGGGTTTCCCCGCGTAATCAACTCCCTTGAGTATGTCTTTTAAGAGCACCTAATCAAACCCTTTCACTCTTTAATTGTCAAAACCCCCATTATTTGCGAAAAACCTTGGAGCGCCAGCCTATTAAAGGCCTGTTGTTCTCTCCTCGATTTCCACAACAAATTCAACTTCCACAATAGTTCCAATGGGCCGCAATACGCCGGCCACTACGGATTGGGTGCCGACTATAGCCCCCTCCTCATTGATATCTCCCCGCAGGATTTTCATATTCAGGCCTGCGTTGGTCAGTAGCGCATTGGCCTCCGCCGGCGTACATCCAATCAAGTTGGGCACCAGCGCCGTCTTTTCACTATCATCCGCGTTTTCAGTATATATGATAATGGTTCCACTCTTTTTCAGGGTACTGCCGTAGGCGGGAACCTGCCTGACAATCTGTCCGTTCTCCCCCTCCACGCGGACCTCGAAGCCGGCGGCCCTGGCTTTCCCCATTGCGTCCATAGAGGTGTTGCCTATGAGGTAGGGGACAGCTACCTCGACCTCCTCCAGCTCCTCAGCCGTGTACTTGGCCTCCACGCCGATATAGGGCAGTACCTCCGAGAATACTTGGCCCACAATGGGGGCCGCGATGGTTGAGCCGAAAGCGTTGGTATCGTAGGGGGTATCCAGCAGGATGAGAATGGCAATTTGAGGATCGTCCGCGGGGGCAATCCCCAGGAATGAGGAGATGGTCTCGGTCACTTCGCCGGATGCATCCCGGGTCTCCGTCTTTTCAGAGGTGCCGGTCTTGCCGCCGATTCTATACCCGCTGACGTAGGCATTTTTGCCGCTGCCGCCCTGGCCATTGACCACCGCCTCCATCATCTCAGCAATATGTTTGGAAGTCTCCTCGGAAATAACCTGGCGCTTTATGGTATTGTCAAAGCTCTCCATGACATTGCCCTCATTATCAATAATGCTCTTCACCAAATGGGGAGTGACCAGGTAGCCGCCGTTGACCGCTGCGGATATGGCAGTGATCAATTGAATGGGCGTAACTTTATTGGTCTGTCCAAAGGAAGATGTAGCAAGAGCCGCCGGGCCAAGCCCATCCTCTTCGTGAAAGATTCCGCCCACCTCACCGGGCAGGTCAATACCGGTCTTTTCGGTAAAGCCAAAGGCTGTAAAATAGCGGAAAAACTCCGTTGCGCCCAGTCTTTCAGCAATTTTCACATAGGCCGGGTTGCAGGAATGCATCAGAGTATGGGTAAAATCCTGGACCCCGTGGGAGCCGGTGCGCTTCCAGCACCGAATGGGCCAGCCGCCCCTCTCCAATGTTTCGCAGCTAAAGGTGGAGTCCATGGTCACCACCCCGGCATCCAAAGCGGACGCTGCCGTAATGACCTTAAAAACCGAGCCCGGTTCATAGATTTCGGTAATGCCCTTGTTTTTCCACTGGGTCTCCCTCGCAACACCAATGGCCTCCTTTTGTTCTTCGTCCGACAGCATCTGAATGGCCTCCCAGGCAGACGCGTCCCAGATGGTGAAGGGTTCATTGGGATCAAAATCCGGCTTAGATGCCATTCCCAGAATGGCGCCGGTATTGACATCCATTACAATGCCGCAGACCCTGTTTTGCACCTTATTTTCTAGAAGGCCTGTTTCCAAGGCATTTTCCAAAAAGCTTTGTATATTCACATCTATTGTGGTTACCAGTGAATCGCCATTTACTGGCGCAATAGTCTCTTTATAGGTATCCGGCATATCGCCGCCGCGGGCATCGCTCATGGTGACATACCGCCCCGGTGTGCCGCTTAGTACACTGTCGTAATACGCCTCCAGGCCGTATAAGCCTTGATGCTCACTGCCGGTAAAGCCGAGAACAGACGCGGCAAAATCGTGGAAGGGGTAGTACCGTTTTGCATCCTCCTCAAAGCCGATGGCGCCGCTGCCGATTCCATTTTCCTGCATAAACAGGCGGATTTCATCCACCTCTGTCTTTTCCACTTGGCCCTTTATTCTCACGTAGGCCATACTGGTCTGGTTTACCTTTCCCGCCACGTCAATAGGGTCTAATTCCAAGATTCTGGCCAGCTCCTGGGCTACTTTGTTGCGGTCCTCGTCCTTAATCTGGTTTGGAGCAACGCTGACCATCCAAACGGTTGCGCTCTGCGCCAGAATTACGCCGTTGGTGTCATAAATGGTTCCCCGCAGAGGGGTAATGGGCGATATGCTCAGTTGCTGGGTCACAGCCTTCTCCTGGTAGCCGGCGGCATCCACCAATTGCAGGAACGCCATGCGGACCATGAGCGCAATATAGGCGACCACCGTCAGTACGACGACAACAGTCATGCGGATTCTCAGTTTTCTATGGGGTACAGACGACATAACTTACCTCCTATATATACCAGAACTGGCCGGTATTGACAAAAGGTGGGGAAATATTATTTCCCCACATTAGCTGTCGGCAGGTTAGTATCCAAAATCAACATCTATGCCAATCCATTAAAACCTGCTATACTATAAATATTGTTATATCTCAGCCAGTATTCACAATATTGAGGAAAAAGCTGAAAATGCGGTTCCAAATACTCGGCTCTTTTTGACTTGCGATGATTTCTACCGCATCTCCCTCTTGATAATTCAGGTACACAATTTGCTGGCTGTCCGCCTTGACCATTCCCAGGACCTTGGTGGCGTATTCATCAATATTTGTGGCGGCGCTTCTGTAGTCCAATTCACTTTGGAGCCGCACATGCTCGCTCTGAAGCTGGTCCAGCTGGTTTTTGGCCACCGATAACTCCCGGACCGATTCAGAGAGAATGACCTTGCTGTAAATATTCACCGCCAGCATAAACAGAACCAGTATGGATACACTTGCAATCTTCATTCCCATTACAATCTGGGCCCATTTTTTCTCCGCAGCCTTTCTGCGGGCATTGCGGGCCGCTTTCTGCTTGGGGGACATCTGCATCTGCTGAGGTTTTTTTTGAGGTGCTCTTTGTGGTTGCGCGTTATTTTCGAACATCCTTAAATTATATGCCGCGCCTTTATTGGCCATATTCCACTCTGCACCTCCCGTTTTATTAATTATTCTATCTTCTCCGCTGCCCGGAGCTTGGCGCTCCGGCTGCGGCGGTTACTGGTCTGTTCCTCCTGGCTGGGGATCAATGGTTTTCTGTAAACCAGCCTGGCTCTGGGCTTTTTCCCACAGACGCACACCGGAAAATCCGGCGGGCAGATGCATCCCTTGCACCATGCATTAAAGGTCTGCTTGACAATCCTGTCTTCTAAAGAATGGAAGGTAATTACCACTATTCGCCCTCCTGGGCGGAGAATGGAGAAAGCGTCCTCCAATGCCTGTCCCAACAGATCCAACTCCCTGTTGACGGCTATCCGGATGGCCTGAAAGCTCTTTCGGGCCGGGTGGTGTTCTCTCCTGACCCTAGCGGGTACTGCTGAGCGGATAATTTCCGCCAATTGATGGGTGGTTTCAATGGGCTGCGCCTCCCTTTGCCGGATAATAGCTGCGGCAATGCGCCGGGCGTTGGGCTCTTCCCCATACGCAAACAATATGCGCTCAAGCTCTTTCCGGGGCCATGTATTGACCAGTTCACCGGCGGTTAGCCCTTCCTGGCTCATCCGCATATCCAGCGGCGCGTTCTGGTGAAAGGAAAACCCCCGTTCAGGCTTGTCCAACTGGTGAGAGGATACGCCCAGGTCCAACAGCAAACCGTCAATTCCCTGAATATCTAAGTCTTCCAACACCGGCGCGATGTTGGAAAAATCATCGTGGATCACGTGGGCCTGGGGATAGGGTGACAGCCGTTCTTTAGCCGCCGCAACAGCATCTGGGTCCTTATCAAAAGAATACAGGCAGCCTGAGGTGAGCTTTTTGGCAATTTCCACCGAATGCCCCGCGCCGCCTGCGGTTCCGTCAACATAAACCTTGTCGGAATGGATGTCCAGAGCCTCTATACATTGCTCCAGCATTACGGAAACATGATTAAAATCCATAGTTTTTGTCAAAAATCAAGCTCATCCATAGCTTCCGCAATCATATCAGGCGTCAGCTCAGTACAAACAGATTCCCACCGCTCCTTATCCCATATTTCTACATTGGAAGAGGCCCCGATAATAACTATATCCCGCTCAAGCCCGGCGTATTCCCGGAGATTTTGAGGGATCAAGACCCTACTCTGCTTGTCCGCCCGTACCTCAGCCGCGCTGGAAAACAAAAACCGCTTTAGGTTGCGGGACTTAGCGTTGGGCAGGGTGAGGATTTTCTCCTGAATTTTGGCCCATTCCTCCTCCTTGTAGACAGCGAGGCAGTTGTCTAATCCCTTAGTTATATAAAAGCGCTCACCCAACTCCTCACGGATTTTGGCGGGAAAAATGACCCGTCCCTTAGGGTCGGCGGTATGAAAATATTCTCCAATAAACATCTCATTCCACCGCCTTCCTTGCCATCCACAAAATGCTGCGTTTGCGCTCCACTTTTTTCCACTTGCCTCCACCTTGTACATCCATTATACCTATGTGTTATGTAAATTGCAAGAGAAAAAAATGCAAGATTATGTGGGCCATATCTTGTTATAAGCATGCCAAATGCCTTTTCTTTCCACTAAATATAGACTGCCAATATTTATGGAAACGTAAAAATAATGCTGTTTTAGTCAATCCATAGGCGACTGACTAAAACAGCACTATCTTTCAGAAATATTTGTCAAATAACCTGTAAAAACAATCTTCTGCAATAGTTAACAATTTTTTAAGTTTAATCCTGTAAGATTCCTCATTGTTTTAAACGGAGTTGCTGCTTGACTTTCTTTACCTCATTGAGAGAATTTACCAAGCTTTCCTCTGTGCTGGTAATTGTCCGGCCCGCAAAGTCAGCCGCGGCTTTTCTTAGTTGCCGGCTCTGCATCTGCGCTTCACTTAAGATTTCAGACGCCTTTTCCCGGGCGGCTTTTGTAATTTCATCGTCGCTGACCAGGACCCTGACGCGCTCCTCCGCCTTTTTGATCATAGTGTCCGCTTCCTTTTTCGCGTCCTCAATAATGTCCTTCCGATCGGCGACAATGGCCTTGGCGTGCTTGATTTCCATGGGCATATTTAGCCGTATGTCGTCAATCATATCCCGCATCTTCTCCACGTCCACCACACAGCGGCCGCCGCTGAGGGGCACGCTCCAGGCCTTCTCCAGCATTTCATCCATCATGCTTAAAATATCGTCCACATTCATACTATTACCTCCTTTCAGTTACGGTTTGGGTTGAGTTTTCTATCCACTTGATCGAGAATGGCCGCCGGTACAAAGGGAGAGATGTCCCCTCCAAAGTTGGCTACCTGCTTGACGATACTGGAGCTGAGATAAAGGTATTCCGCTGAGGTGTTTAGGTAAAGGGTCTCCACCTCCGGGCAAAGCTTCTTGTTGATCAGGGCCATCTGAAATTCATATTCAAAATCAGTGACTGCGCGAAGCCCCCTGATAATGGTACCGGCCCCCGTTTTTTTTGCATAATCCACCAACAACCCCGAGTGAGTGTCCACCTCCACATTGGGTAGGTGGCTAACACTGGCTCTGATCAATTCCACTCTTTCTTCCACTGAAAAGCTGGGACTTTTTAAGGGATTGACCAGCAGCAAGGCCACAACCTTGTCAAAGAGCTTGCTGGAACGGGTGATAAT
>Ga0153942_1000248_pt1 | contig 20076 bp, 13 predicted proteins | sample TSNJ026MetaG_FD_104731 | JGI IMG/M metagenome (GOLD analysis project Ga0153942, IMG submission 104731) | Attine ant fungus gardens microbial communities from New Jersey, USA - TSNJ026 MetaG | ecosystem: Host-associated > Fungi > Mycelium > Unclassified | place: USA: New Jersey, Brendan T. Byrne... | reverse complement strand
TCTGTCGTAATCATCTGGCACATCCGTATATTCCAGTACTTTTTCAAACTCATTTGGTGAAAAAGTCGTACGCTCTTTTGATTTGTGCTCAGGTACATCTGCATCAAGAAAAGGATTTTCCTTGATAAGCTTCCAGCGTTTGGCCTGGTTAAAAGCGGTGCGGAGAACCTTGTGGATCTCATTGATCTGGGATGCGGTTTCTTTTTCTCTCTTAGGTTTTCCGGTATTAGCGACTGGCTCACATTCCGTTAAGAGAAAATTATAATAGTCATCTACTGTTTTTGTCGTGACACGAGCCATTTTGTGATGACCAAAATAGGGATAGACGTAATTGTTAAACAATGCTAAATTACTGCTATAATACGATATGCCCCAGTGTTTGGTGCCGTAGGATTTAACGAAATCATCCAGAAATTCTTCTACGGTAGCATCAGTTACTGAATCATCATCTTGTTGTTTTTTCTGTTTCTTATCGGCTTTTTTCTTTTTTTCCTCCAGGTTCTTCTTTTCTTTCAGCTTTTCTGCCTGTTTCATCGAAAGACCAGATTTCCATACCTGGTGCCTTGATTCACCTTCGCCTTCGTAATATATTACGGCATACTTGCCTTTTCCTCTTGATACTATACTTGCCATCTTCATGACCTCCATAATTATAATTGTTGATCCAACCAATTATCAAAAGAGGCCTTCGATACCCGAATGGCTCTGCCAATGCGGACAATTTTAAAACAACCCGAATTACATAGTTCATATGCTTTTTTTCGACTTATTCCAAGAATGTCTATGATCTCAGCTACCGAATAGCTTCTCTTTTCAATGGTTGTGTTTTGGTTTGCCTGTCCGATTGCAAATACCTCCTTATATAATTTTTAGGCAAAATAAAAAGCCGTCTCCTTAAACCAGCTTTCACAGCTGCGGAAACGGCTTTTTCGCCCACGCCCACTTTGGGACGATACAATCATAACACGTTTTCATTCGCATGTCATCGGCGAGATACTTGACAACTTATATGTCAATTTCTATGACATGCTTTCGCCAATTAAAATATTTTTGGCTGGCAGAATGTAACACTACTTTATTTTACACTATGATTTATTTATTTTCGTTGATGTTCCAATAGCCTTTTGTATCGGAGCCGACTCTTTTCAGGATACCATTTTCCTTTAAAGCCTTGATTCTCACATAAATCGTTTTCTGGCTAAGCTGGGTTTTCTCTGCAAGGGAGCATAGGTATATGCCGGATCTTCGCATAAAAGAGAAAGTATTTGCAGTTCTACTGCACTGATCGTTTCACCTACCTTCTCACCTACCTTTGAGGTAGGTGAGCCCACAATGCGATCTTCAGGAGCCGTAAACTTTATCATGATGTCTCCGGGATTGATGGTGTATTCGGGCAGTGGAATTCCATCTTCTTGACAGGCAGTACAAAGTTTTTCAATGCCACGGCACTACTTCAAAATATAATGATAAATTACGATAAAGTTGGTTGATTGAGGCAAGTCGGAGCAATGGGGGTAGTGAGATACTACAAATGAGGGGATGAAAACGCCTTTTAATGTCAGTGAGGAGTAGTGTGATTCCTTATACTAGTCTATGTAAAAACAGTAGTCCTTCCGTCGAGGAAACTGTAGTAAATCAAAGAGTAATCAAAGAGTTTCAAATAAAAGAAAAAATGAAAAATCATTAATACGCAGGAAAAAATCAAGCGAAAAAAAGAAAAAATATTGCTATTTGTGTCGTAATATGATATATTTAGTAATTGGATTAATGTATATTAATGCTCCCTAATTTGAAGAGGTGATTGAGATGGCCATTAGCTACAAAAAACTATGGAAACTTTTGATTGACAAAGATATGAAGAAGAAAGATTTACAACAAGTTGCCGGTATTAGCTCAGCATCTGTAACCAAACTCAGCAAAAACGAGAATGTAAATACGGAGAGCTTACAAAAAATATGTACTGCTCTCAACTGTGATATATGCGACATTATGGAAATGCTTCCAAACGATGCTGATGCATAGGAATGCAGTTCTATCAATAAGCAATAAGCACAATGAAAGGAGTCCAAGGAATGAATAAGTTAGAAAGCATAAATAGAGCTACTTCTCCAGTTGATGATGAAAATTCCTTGGAGGCTATCTCTTTACGAGATGCATTTAGTGAGTGGCTGTCTGCTGGCAATATAAAAAAGTTCTCTCCAACTGTATGCATGTCCTGCCTCGATAAAGTCTCTGAATACGCGATTCAAAAGAAAATCTGTGCAATCAGTCTTTGGAGTATCAAACAATACCAGGTTTTTCAACCAATTTACAATAAGTTGCTGGAAGCTAAGTTATTGCGTGTTACTGAAAAAAATACATATAAGTTTTTTGTTGTTGCAGGAAAGGCATACTTACGCTTTTTGAAAGATAAACCATGGCTTGTCAAGCAGTCCCCTGCGAAAGTTGTCAGTGATGGTATTAAAACTGATGTCACGGTGTCTGATTCCAATCAATCGCAGAACAACTTGGTGGCGACAACGAATTGTTCTGCCGATGTAAATCCTGATAACTTTGTTAATTGGTTGATTATGCAGAAAAACTCACGTGGCACATTGTATCTAGAGCGTGTTGCCCGACAGTATTCAGAGTATCTGTGTTCTGCACCACTGAAACTGGATATATCACTGGCGGCAGACAAGCGTGACGTATATGCCGTCCAAACAATAGAGGAGTTCGAAAAATTATGGAAGATATTCCTTGATGCTCCTAACTTCAAACAAGTAAACGAATGTGGACATCAGACATTTTCAGCAGGCTTGAACGCATATTGGCGATATTTAAAGAGCCTTACAGGGCAAGAAGGAAATGTAAAAGAGGAAGAAAAATTGAGCATGGAACAAGCGAGAGCGGTGATTTCCAAAGATTTAAATGACGATGTTCATTGCGTTGATTTTGCAAACACAGTTGCGTGTTCGGGAAGTGATCCTATCTCTTGCTCTATTGACAATGCTAACATAGTCTTTGTTGGTAATTGGCGTGATTTACTGGTGGCTGTAATTGAATATTGCATCACAAGATTCGCTGAAAAAATGGAGAATTTAAAAACAGAATGGTTCTCAAATCACAGTAATACACCTTTTTTGCTCTCGAGTAAACCCGTATCATCCAACAAGAAACTGTCTAATGGGTACTGGATAAACGTGCATTACAGTATATCACAGTTAGTACTCATAATTGCTGGCATTTGTCGTTATTGTGGGATAAATCTTGATAGTGTTGAGATTATATACACTTCGAAATTAAACACCGCGGGTCTTGCAGCAGGGCAAGAAAAAACAGATGATTCTTCAGTTTATGCACAGCAAAATGTCCTTTCAGAATTTAAAGACTGGCTTTTGGAACTCAATTTGGCTTGGAGTAACAGCACCCTGAATATGTTTTGCTCTGACACACTTTATTTATATAATAACAATTGCGGGATTACGCTTGCAGAAGCTCTTACCGACAATAGAGGAATGGAAAAGGCATATGATGCCTTAGAGAAGCATTTCATGTCAAATCCACGACAGGCTGGTACGGCAGCAACGACAGCCAAAGGATACATAGATGCATTGCGGCTATTTAAGAAATTTCTTAACGAGCGGTTCCCCAATTTGCTCCAAGGAGATAGAGTTTTACCCTCAACATCACGGAGTACTTCTTTGCTTGATTCGGTAGTTTCTGTGTTAACACAGGACTATCCATACGGTTTTAATTTTGACACAACATCTGTTCGCTTGCTTGCTGAAAAATCCGGTGTGGATTTTGACACAAGCATCCAGAATACTTTAATGAAATTAATGTTCTGCCGTAATGACGGCATATACTTTTTGCCTGATGTTGTAGCTGACTCTGAAACAAGACAAGAAATAATCGGCTATGCTGGTGATTGGCTTTATAATTACGGCTGTTTTGAGATTTCAGAGCTATACACATATTTTGCTGACAATGTAAATGAGAAGGCTATTCGCAACGTATACGATTTTGAGACCTTTTATGAATTTAATAACAGACGCCAAATTCGCTGCGTTGCTTATTACGGTACAAGGATAGCTCGTATTCATAACAAGAGTATTCGAGACTTGTCTTTAGACATCGCCGAAAAGGTTATCTCTATCGCCCGCAATGAATATGGCGGCACGGTCAATGAGGACGATTTGCGAGGCAGTTTTCCTGCGTTCTCAGTGGATCTACTGGGCAATATTATAAAAGAACACGCCGAAGAACTTATTAAGACAGAAATAAACGGCATTTCATGTTATCAGACTTTAGATGCGCTTGGACTATCTGACGAGTTTTCGGAGATACTTGTCGAGGTATTGGAACAGATTGATGACATTGGATTAATTCCAAATGAGGAAGTTTTACACACGGCGTTGAGCATTCGGCTTGGAGTGAATTTCAAAGAGGAATACAATATTCCGGACAATAAAACTTATCGACGTTTGATTGCTGCTTATTACAAAGGGGCGCCTAAACGTGAGTGGAAACGGAGCATATTTGTGGAGGTTTAGAATTGAATGTACTCTTATAAATGGGATATAACAACACGCGGCTATATGCTGACAACACAAACAGGGAGGTTTGTGGCAAATGAAATTCGACCTGTGTTCGCAACTGAACTGTCACTGACAGGTTTGGGAAAACGTTTTGAATATGACAGTCGTGAAACACGCCCACTCTTGTGGGCAAAAAAAAATGTGTATTTGTATTGTGGCGAAAAAGTAGCAAAACTGAACAGTACGCAATATGGTAAGCCACTATCGCCAGAGTTCTTTTTTTCGGGAAAACTAAAACTTGAACCTGTAGACATTGCTGCAATGGTAGCAGCAAATGCACCAATTATGGATATTGTGGTAGCGGATGCGAAACGCCGTACTAAGGAACTCTATGATACGGATGCCGGGCGGTGCGACATAGCGTATATAGCATTTTCAGGGGGCAAGGACTCTGTGGTTTTGCTTGATATCTGCAACCGTGTGTTGCCGCTGTCTGTACCCGTTATATTCAGCGACACGGACATGGAGTTACCTGACACATATAAAGTATGGGAGGAAATCAAGGCCCAATATCCAGAACGAGAGTTCATAGCAGCGAAAGCGGAGATTTCTGCACTTGAAAATTGGAGACGATTTGCTCCGCCATCACGAACAATAAGATGGTGCTGTTCTGTTCATAAAAGCACACCAGCACTTATGTTCCTCAAAGATAAATTACATAAGTCGGCAATTAAGGTTATGGCATTTGTAGGAGTAAGAGGCGACGAGAGTTACGGTCGCTCATTTTATGAGGACGCTACGGATGGTGCAAAAAACGCTTCTCAATTGAACCGTATGCCGATACTAGAGTGGGGAGCACACGAGCTATGGCTGTATATCTTTGCAAATGATTTAATAATTAATTGTGCATATAAAAAAGGATTGACTCGTGTAGGATGTATGATGTGCCCGGAATCATCTGATAAATATGTGTGGTTTGTTGATAAGTCATATCCTCGCGGACTAAAACCCTACAATGATATTATTATTGAAACGAGTAATAAGGATTTCACAACGGCAGATGACAAGACGGAGTATATCGGTAGTCTTAACTGGCAAGCACGAAAAAGCGGTGTCGTATTGAGAGAAACAATCTCTGCTCCGATCGAAGAGTCGCATGAATTAATGGTTACGTTTCAAAGTCCTCATTTTGCTAAAGAACTGTTTTATGAATGGATCAAGACACTTGGAACAGTTGTAAAAGATCACGGAACAGAACGGCAAAGTCTAAAACTACCGAATACGTTAGATGAGGGTATACCATTCAGCTATATAGCCCCATACACCGGAGGTGGGAAAGTTACATTTGAGTTTCGCGATAAAAATGAGCAATTGGTGATGATACCACTCCTCAAAGCGTTTATGAAAAAGACATCGGCTTGCGTCGCCTGTCGTAGTTGCGAAGCTGAATGTCCGGTTGGTGCAATAACTATTAAAAATGGAAAAATAAAGATAAATGGTGCGAAATGCATTAAATGTCGAAAGTGTTATGATATCGATAATTCTTGTTGGAGGTTTAAGTCGATGTATAAAGCGGAAAATGGGCAAAACAAAATGAGTGGCATTAATAAATATAATAATTTTGGATTGAGGGAAAGAGACAATGAATTGTGGATTTCAATGCTTGTTGAATTAGGCGAGAAGTTTTTTCCTTGGCATGAAGGGCATCCATTAGGGCGCCCAAAGGTGGATGCTGCGAGTGCTTGGTTTAAACAAGCGTTACTAATAAATGTAGGCAATCGTAAGCCTACAGTACTTGTCGACCTGTTCAAAAAATACGGTGCAGAATCCTCCATAGGATGGGAATTCATTTGGATGGCTCTCGTTAATAACGCTGTATTATTAAAGTGGTTCGTTACAGCAACAGACATAAATGAACCTTACTCAATCGATAAGTTATCGCAAATGCTTGAATGCTCTTATCCTAATCTTGGGCGATCAACAATTAAAGGTGGGCTTGCAGCTCTAAGGGATATGCTTACCAAATCTCCGTTTGGGGGTGCGGAAGCAGTAACATTTCTTGAAATGAAAGGCAAAACTGTGAAGAGTATAACTCGCAAAGTAAAAGATGTGAACCCAATAACAGTTTTGTACAGCTTATATCTTATCGCAGAAGAGACTGAACGCAGTAGTTTTACTGTTCGTGAACTGCTCACAGCTGATAACGAGTCCGCTTATGTTTCGCCAATCGTGGCGTTTGGTATAAATCCCGATATGTTCAAGAAACAGTGTGAAGGTTTAAAAAGCAAGTATCCGGATTATATCGAGACTACTTTTACTTTCGGTCTGGATGAGCTAACTGTATTTCCGAAAAAGCACACAGCCGAAGACATAATAATTCTTGCATTGGGGGTATAGAAGATGGAAAAGCGTCACTATACGGATTTTTTTACCGTTCCGCATGATTACAAGGCAAATATGACCCGTGAGGCGATTAATGAAACACCGGAGACATGGCTTGATTTTTATCCGCATACGAAGTATATTGATTTTCTTACCACACTTATTGATGTCGTTGATGGAGGATCGAAATCTATTTGGCTTACTGGCAATTATGGTACCGGTAAAAGTAACGCAGCTCTTGTTACACAAAAATTATTGATGGATGATGAAGGGCGTGTTCGTCAATGGTTTGACGATTGCAAGGATAAAATTACGGACTATGAAACACTCTTGAAAAACATTCTTACGCGTCGCAGTGAAGGTATTCTTGTAGTATACGACTACAATGCATCTGGAGTGGGACCGAATGAGGACTTTCTTGTGCGGTTGGAAAGAGGGATTATTGCAGCGCTCCGTGAAAACGGTATGATTATACCCGCCAAGGCAAATCTTGATGAATTTATTCATCGCATTCGTCGTGAAGACAAACATTTCTTTGAAGTTCGTGATTCTATACAAGATGAACTGGCTTATTTAAACGCAAATATAAAAACAGTGGAACAGCTTATAACAGAGCTTCTAAAAACACATCGCCAAACGGACACCCCAACTGAATTACTCGGGGATGTTCAAAAGGTCCTTCACACAGATAATATTTTTTTGGACATCAGTGTTCCCACCTTCCGCAAGTGGGTTCTTGAAATACTTTCTGTAAACAAAATTAGTCGTATCGTCTATATTTTTGACGAATTTTCTGATTTTATTGATGAAAATAAGGCACATTTGAAAACATTTGAGGATGTAACCGAAAACCCAGGTATAAATAAATTTTATCTTATTCCCGTAACGCATCTTAGTATTAAGGCATACTGGGCTGAAGGTTCAGAAAATGCACAGAAAGCAAATACTCGGTTTTATTTCCGCAATCTACAGATGCCAAACGACACGGCGTTTAAACTTGCTGCTCATGCTATGAAGCCGAATCCAGATCCCACTATTGCGGATGAGTGGAAGACAGAGAAGAATAATCTATGGGAAGCGGTTCGTGGAATTGCTGATATACACTTCAATTCCAACGATCCAAGCAGCGCGGATTATGTAAGCAAGCAGTCGTTTTATGATATTTTGCCTATCCATCCCATGGCGGCATTTCTTTTAAAATTTCTGTCGGAGTCAGCTCGCTCAAATCAGAGAAGTATCTTTGAATACCTAAAAGGCGATGCGGATGGACAGGAGTTTCAAGAATTTATTCGCAATGGAGGACCAAGCATTGCAAGCAAGCAGTTTTTAACTGCTGACTACCTGTGGAAATACTTTATTGAACGTGATGATTTAGGATTAAGCAAAGAAATTATTGCTATTCGTTCGGAGTTTGAACGGATGAAGAGTCGTGAATTTCAAAATAAAGACGAGGATGATGAAGATATCCGCGTTTTGAAAGCAGTACTGTTGTTTTGCTTGCTTTCACGTCTTTTGACCACCGAAGCACACGATAGGCTAAAACCAACCGTGGAGAATATCAGACTGGTATTCCAAGGAGATGGAGCAATTGTCGGTGTGGATAGTATTGTTAAAAACCTTGCCGACAAACACTGCTTCAGTGTGTTTAACGGCAATATCGAACTTTTCGCTACATCTGTCGGAGATGCGGATTTACAAGTCGAAAAAGCGAAATACGAAAGTAAATTTCACGAATTGCTTTCAGATAAAACTGCTGATATGCTAAAAACACACAAGAAAAGCGATATCGCTAAGTTTTCAGCTAACCGCTTTGAATTGCGTGCTTCTGATATTGAACATACAACGCTTACAAATATTACATCAACAGTCCGTGATAGATATAGTAGTGGACTGAACAGGGATAGTGGAGCGGTTTGCCTGTGGTTTGTTGTCGCCAAAAACAAAGATGAGCAATTGCAAATACCTGAGAAAATTAAAAATATTCTCACACAGCTCCGTGACCATCGCATTATAATGTTTGCGTTTCCGAGTCTTACATTTTGTGACACCAATCTGAGTCTTTGGGACGATTACATTGAGCAATACGCTAAGTATATGCTTGAGAACGATAAAACTGCTAAAACTCAATGTCAAAAAGCGTATGAAAAGATAGAGCGTGAATGGTTTGACAGAATTAAGGGCATCAATTCCCAAATCAAAGCTTACACATTCGTAAATGGACAGGTTGCTGCTAATGACACTTCCTGGTATAAATTTAAGAACATAATCGATGATTATGTACGACGGACACTTGTCAACTGCGTGGATTATCTGACAGAGCAGACAATGGCGTTCGGTAATAGCGCATTACAAACATGGGCAAAGGCAGGCATTCAATTTGAAGCCGCTTCAGGAACGTATAAGCAGTTAGTAGAATCCTTTAAGAAGCAAGGAATAACTTCTGACAATAACTGGTTTATACAAAATTCATCTCATCCAATCGCACAGATACGTGCTTTGTTCGATAAGAAAATAGCAAATACAATAGGCAAAGGAACGAACCTGTCTATCCGAAAGGTTTACATTGAATTACAACGGGCACCGTTTGGAATGAAGTATAATGCTCTCAGTGCATTCATACTTGGTATTGCCCTTCGTCATATTATTGATAAAGGTTATCAATGGGATAATGGGCAAAAAACCGGATCGTTAGATGCAGAAGTACTCTCTGAGATTATTGAGTCTGTGGTTAAAGATGATGGTCAAGATAAAATCAAGTTTGAAAAACAGATTTGCCGTTTGTCACGTGAAGAAAAGGCATTCATAGAAAGAGCTCCCAAGATGTTTGGAATAGCAAACATCGTTGCAGATGCCCGTGTGGAAGATATACTAGGACAAATCCAAACTCGTCTTGAAAGTATTTCGGGACATGTTCCTCTTTGGGCATTGCCAGAATTTATATATTCTGTTCACGAAGCCTCGGCAGATATTATTGCCGGGGTGCTGAGACATGTTTGCTCGGCATTTACAATTAGTTCAAAAGGAAAGACCGATGAACGCACAAATGCCATAAAAGAAGTTGGGCGAATTATTCTTGATAATACCGAGCTCGTTGACCTTGTAGCGGGTTACATTAAATCGGAAAACTTTGTCATGGCATTTCAAATACACGTTGATAAAACTGCTCCTACACTTATTTCACTAGCAAAGGAAATCGGTGATGTATCTCATGGGTATTGCCAATCGATACTTGATAATGCTGTTGAAACAGCCGGGTGGCTTTGGAAGGAAATTGATATAAGCAATGAAATTAACGAGACCGAACAGGAATACGAAATTATAAAATTACTTAAATCTATTGTAGGGTTTACAACCTTTGTGCCATACAAGACCGCTCTCGAAACTTTGAAGACGGCCGTTATAACCACTAACAAACTCCCGCAAGCGTTCATAGTAGCTGCTGTTCCATCATTAGCTGGTCTATTGTCGAGCCTTGTAAATAATGGAGCGGCAAGCGATATTAAAGAGGCATTAGAACAGAACGAAGGAATAGTAAAAGAGTTGTTCTTTGATGTTACCAAGGCAAAAACTATTGATTTGCTAAAGCAACGTCTAACAGATGTGACAATATTTGATAGCGACTTGTTAAATATTTATAACGGCTTACCAAATAGATTCTTAATTGATGAGAGCACATTCTTAAACGACCTTCGTATTAAGATTGAGGAATTTGAAAAACAATCAGTTGCGTTAAAGATTAAATTCGAGTGGGATCGGCTGACCGGCTCTGAAACGCCTTCAGCTTGGGCGATATCAGCTAAGATACCTGCCAGATTTGCTTTGAGTGGCATTAATGATGTTAGCGATCTTATCACAGCAGTGGAATCTCCTGAAAAATTCTCTTCGGATAAGTTGACTGACTTGTTAAACATATTGAACGGACTTTCCCCCCTTGGTATGGCTGACTGTCAAGCAAATTTTATTGTTGAAACTGTACCGAGCCGATTTGCTAAATTTAACATTAGCCTATCATCATTACTTGGTTATCTCAAGGGTAAGTATGGCCCTCATCCAAATAACTGGCCAATAAGACCGGATATTAATGAATTTATAAAGGAAGAGTATAAGAATACGTTCGCCCCTCAAGTTACAGAGAAAATTAAAAAAACCTCTTCGGAAGACCTTAAAAACCGATTGTTGCAGTTGGCACTAGATAACCCCGATTTAGGATTACTGTTTTGGGAGTGAGGAAAATGACTAAGACTTACACGCTAAATGAATATTATCCATATACGGATAGCACTGCGACTAGAGCGGAGGTCTATTCTGATAACATCACAGCAGCGAATTTGCTTACCTATCATAAGCACAAGCAAAAAGCAGCAGTTGAAATTTCAGTATGGGAATGTATCAATGCAGATACCCCATACCTACCTATGCCTAATGCAGTTATGAAAATGTTGGACAAAAAAATTAGAGACATAAATAAGCGTGTCATTATCACAGGTATTGACGCTTATTTGTCTTTGCTGAGTGAGAAAAACATCAAAGCGTTTATGGTCGCCCTCCATAGCCGTATAGACGAGGGAAAACTGAATGCTATTTATATGATAAGCAATACTTATTTTGATGGCATGAAGTTTTCGAATCCCAAATTTGAGAACTCGCTCATGGTGGTTCATATTAATGGTAATGGACAAAACCTCACACAACCGACTTTTACATTGGTTTCTTATAAGTGGGTTCGGAGCGAGAACAATCCAACAAATTGGAATTCACTTCTGAAATTACTGGGGCAATATGAACCGACAGGTAGTTATACACTTGTACTTAGCAATTACACAAACAGGCAAGCCGGATTGTCAGACAGTGTTACACAGCTATCTAATATTGTCGAAATCGCCGACCGATATTATGGGATTAATATTAATCTGCCGAAAAATGTGGTTGAAATACTTGTGGAAAAATGTAAAGAAGGAAAATATTCTCCTTTCGAATATTTGATATCACAGTTTGGTGAGAACAATACAAGTACATGGCTTGCCATCAAGCGTCTACTTGAATTACAGAATGATGAATTGTGGGCTGCTTATGTTTGGTTTCTTCAAAAGACCATTGATGGAGGTTCATACTTATCGCAGGTGCTAGTAGCAGACCTCAATAAAGATAATTTACTTCGAAAATATGTGATCGAAACCGCCATAAACCTTTTAAATGATCCTAATGCCGCATGTTTTGCTTCAGAACGTGCTGAAGCTATAAAAAAAGTTGGTACAGCTGCGGATTCTCTGATTATCGAATTTATTGATTTAATTAAAGAAAGATCAAATGAGGATGTTGCTTGTTGGCTAAACTGTGAGACCGTTGCAGAGTATGTTGAGATCATTCATCGCGTTTCAAAGAGTGATTTGACTGTGGGATTGCCGCAACTATGGAATGGTTTATATCCTCTGCTTGAGGATTATTTATCGGATAATTACGACTACAATAGTGAAAATATAACGGATTACTTCCGAGCTTATCGTCGCCTTAAGGTTGCGGACAAAGTGACGGTAGGCTTTGTTCGACAGGCGTTTGATTCCGTATTACCAACTCCTTTTGCTTCTCGCGATTCTGTTTTACAAGAATTATCTTCCGATAATGGTTCGGCGTTACTCATTGTAGACGGAATGGGGGCGGAATATTATCCGCTCATTCTTGCCATGTCAAAACGCCGAGGAATGAACATTGAATATGCATCCATTGCCACTGTGAGATTGCCATCATCAACTGAATTCAATCATTCGGATTGGAATGTAAGCAAAATTCTTAAGCCCGGAATTCACGAGGTTGATAATATATCACATGATGGTGCAGTAAAACATGAAAATTGTTCATTTGAACAAAATATAGTTGCTACGCTTAAGGTCTTTGAAACCATTTTCAATCATATTGCGGATGGACTAACGAAATATGAGCGTATTGTTGTTACCGCCGATCACGGTTCATCGAGACTTGCTGTAGTTGCCCACAATAATGGACTTAATAAAACTCTTCCTTGGAAAGGTGACCCACAAGATTGGCGCTATTCTATTGCGCCGCAAAACACAGAGCGTCCGCCTGAATTTGAATCTTATTACAATGTGGAAAGAAACACGACATACTGGGTAGTTCGCGGATATAACCGTTTGCCAAAGAAGGGCGGTAAATTGAGCGTTCACGGCGGTGCTACTTTTGAAGAACGATTAGTACCTATAATCGTATTTTCTAAAATGAAAACCGAAATTGAACCTATGCCACTCAATAAGCAGATCGTTGAACAGTTTATTGAAAAAGATCTTGATATTTAAGGACGGTGACCAAAATGTATGATATAACAAAGTTACGTCAGCACTTTCCAATGACTACGGTTTACAAAGACCCTGCGGTCATGGCAATGTTCAAGTCTGCCAAAATAGAGTCGTTTTTGCGCGATTGGATTATTAAACGTAAAGCAGACAGTAACGGACGGGTGAAAAATATAGATGAATTAAGTGAGTATGTCGCTTCAATTATTCCCCACAGAAGTGAAAAAGACAGATTGGAAGACGAAGCGCGCACCAATGGGGAAACGCGACCTTTTCTTGCCAAAATTAATGTAGTGTTCCATCCTAATGCGAATTTTCATTCTTTTGAGATTGCGGATTTGGGGTTTACCCATAAATATACTATTATTGAGGATTATGTGTGGGACAGAATTAAGGGAGAGATAATCGGTGAAGCAGGTGGTTGGGGACTGGTTAAGCTCGGATATATGCCACCTGAAGGCAACAAGAAAAATGGTCGTTTCACTCTCCTTGATTTCAAAAACTTTTGTCCATATGAGGTAAGTGTTGAGGCATTCCGTGAAGCGCGTACACATTTTGAAACCGAAGAATGGATGGACATTTTGCTCGGAGCGATTGACTATAACGCAGATGGTTTTATGCGTCCAAGTCTTATGTCGGAAGAGGTTTGGACGGCGAAACATACAATGCTAACGAGATTACTTCCGTTCATTCAAGCTAACCTAAATCTTATTGAACTTGCTCCTCAGCAAACAGGCAAGTCGTACATTTTTGGGAAACTGTGTAAATATGGTTGGCTTGCAGGAGGCGGGAGTATTAGTCGTGCAAAACTATTTTTGGACATGCGTCCCGGTGCAAAATCAGCAGGATTGGTCACGTTCAACGACTTTGTGGCTATTGATGAGATTAAGTCAATAAAGTTTACAAACGACAAAGAAATGGCGGGAATCTTGAAAGGCTATATGGAAGACGGTCGGGTGAAAGTGGGTGATGTTAATGTCGAGGGTGGTGCAGGTATAATCTTTTTGGGAAACATAAATGTAGCAGATATGGATGGATCAAGGGATATGTTCCGTGAATTGCCGGAAGTTTTCCGCGATACTGCATTAATCCAGCGCATCCATGGCTTTGTACCTGGAAGGAACATACCACCTCTTTCGCCTAAAATGTATATGAACGGGTGGGCGCTAAATACAGAGTATTTTACGGAAATTATGCATTTATTACGCACCCCTGCTGAAAATATGCGTTATCGTGGATTGGTTGAGGAACTGGTTACGGTCGGAGCAAAAGTGGATGAAACATCCGGTCGCGAACAAGAAGCAATTATGCGTTTATGTACTGCATATTTAAAGTTGTTTTTTCCTCACGCAAATAATGAACTGATAAAAGAACCTGAATTTAGGAGGGAGTTTAGTCGCTATTGTTTGCAGCCTGCAAAGAGAATGCAAGAAACCGTACTCAAACAGATGCAGATTATCAATCCAGAAGAGTTCAATAAAAGGAGTATGTCCTCTTATAAATTAAGGGAGGATGATGTATGAGCAAGGCAAAACCCATAAAATGCTACATTTGCAATGTTGAACTTGATAAAATTTCTGTTGGATTGAATAAAAAACTTTTCAGCCGAAATGTAAAGAATTTTTATTGTATTTCTTGCCTTGCCAATTACCTTGATGTGACCGTGGAAGATTTATTAGCTAAGGTCGAGGAGTTCAAAGAGCAAGGTTGCAACTTGTTTTAGGAGGAGTAATCGTGATATATGCAGACAATGCTGCTACAACAAAAATATCAAAGCGGGCTCTCGAAAAAATGCTCCCCTATTTGCAGGAGCAGTATGGCAACGCCTCAAGCCAGTATTCTCTGGGCACAAAAGCAAAACGAGCCATTGAAACGGCTCGCCAGCGAGTAGCAACTGCGATTGGCGCAGAAGCGTCTGAAATCATCTTTACCTCTGGCGGTTCAGAATCGAACAATTGGGTATTGCGTAATGTTGCTGAAGCTTACCACAAGGAGACGGTGCATATTATTACCTCTTCCATCGAACATCCCGGGATATTGAATGCTTGCCACGCTCTTGAACTAAATGGCATTGAAGTCACTTATTTACCCGTTGATAGCAATGGTTGCATATCGGTCGTTGATGTGGAAGCCTCGATAAAGCCTAATACGAAACTCGTATCTATTATGCTTGCCAACAATGAAATCGGAACAATCCAGCCAATAGCGGAAATTGGTGAGTTGTTGCATGACCGAGACATTCTATTTCATACCGATGCTGTACAAGCAGTAGGACATATTCCCGTAAATGTCAATGAATTGAGAGTTGATTTTTTAACTGCATCTGCCCATAAATTTAATGGAGCAAAAGGAACAGGAATCCTATATAAACAAACAAAATCAACATTATCTCCTTTGATATTTGGTGGTGAACAAGAATATGGACTTCGCGCAGGAACAGAAAATGTTGCAGGTATAGTAGCAGCTGGCTACGCTATTGAGGAAAGCGTAATGACAATGAGAGAAACTGCAAGTATGCTTAATTTTATGATAGATGCAACAATCAAAGGTATTCGAGCACAAATACCTGCCATGCGAGTTAACGGTAATGATGCAAATAGACTCCCCGGCATAGTTAATCTATGTTTTGAAGGCGTTTCCGGCGAAGCACTTATGCACTTGCTTGACTTGAAGGGAATTTGTGTTTCAACGAGTTCTGCTTGTTCTTCTGGTAATAATGAACCTTCGCACGTGCTTCTTGCGTTGGGGATGAATGAACAGCAAGCAAAATCTTCGCTTCGCCTTTCCTATGGTAGGTACAACACAATTGATGAGACGAAAGCCATAATATCGGCTGTTTGTGATGCTTATAACAAAATAATAACGTCCCGGTAAGTAGATTAATAAATGATTCATGGTGTATCGGGACACACATCGAAGATAAATTACTTTAGCATCACGAGAAAGGACACAATGTGATATATTACACCTCCGACCTACATTTGGGGCACGCAAATATAATAAAGATGTGCCATCGTCCGTTTGCCGATGTGGACGAGATGAACGCCGCACTGATTACGAACTGGAACGTACGTGTCACTAATAGTGATACCGTGTACATTTGCGGTGATCTGATGTTCCGCTCTGCGACAGACCCAGAGTTGTTTTTGCGTCAGCTTCGTGGCAAAAAGCACCTTGTCGTCGGTAACCATGACGGTTCCTGGATGAAAAAGATTGAATTACCGCATTATTTTGAAAGCGTTGAAAACCTAAAGGTTTTCAGCAATGGCAAACATAAAATTACGCTCTGCCACTACCCGATGATGAGTTTCGAGGGCAAATATCTGATTCATGGGCATATCCACAACAATAAAAACGATACATATTGGCGGCTTCTCCGCACGATGGAAAATGCACTAAATGCAAGCATTGAGATAAACGGCTACACCCCGGTAACATTTGACGAATTGGTTGCAAATAATACCTTGTTTAAAGGCGGCTGATCGTGCGTTTTCTTCCTTGACCGGGGATATCGAACAGAGGGGGGCATTTACCCGCGCTGTGATTAGCGGATATGCCTTAGCAACAAACGATATAATAGCAGGACCAAAGATCGAAATGATATTGAACGACATCTCGACCACCTGCTTGATTACTGTTACGATGACGAATGTCATTTGATGTATAGCAAGATTCTCGATGAAAGTAAGCATCCTGGATTAGTCGCAGATTATGGTGCAATCTATGATGATATATGGTGCGATAATACGATTGAGGACGATGACTCGCCCATATAGCTTATTTGAAAAGAAGTGTTAGTTCGTATTCCTCAATACATATATTTACTTCTTTGCAGTTTTGTTTTATGTATTTCTTGTTTCCAGGTAAAGCACTAAAGATACTACTGACGTATGCGGATTACTGTCATGCCTAAGTAAAGGCTGTCCTGCCTTTTGGTGTTTTTCTATGAGCATCTGGGCACGTCTTATTGCATCACGCCTCAGGGGTTTAAGTATATCATAACAATCCTTAGATTTTGAATATCCCTTTAAGCATCCGTCCGCATCAAGTTTACTGATGACTGCATTGCTGTCCTTTAAATAGGCTTCTTGATCCATGAAATGCAACAGATACCATAATTCAAAGCATGGGTTAGAAAAGGCAATATGATAGCCGTACTCCTTCGCAATTCTCTCAGCTTCCTGCAAATCTTCGTTTGAATTCGAATCACAATCAAAAACACACCATATCAAATCGCCGTCTTCAGGATAGTAAGGATCATGCTTGATTAGGTTCTTCGCACCCAGAACCAACATTTTTGCTGCGGTATGTTTGGAAGCAAGCGGTTTAATTTCAATGAGACTGTTACGGGTCCTGAACCGGGAAAAGTAATTTTTCTCAGTTTCACTGCCTTCACATACGATATAAACTACGGGACGGCGTTTCCTGGTTCCGGACTTACCCCTGCCATTCATTTTCCTCACGAGAGATCACCTCCCAGAAACGGAACGGCGCCAAAACGCCCCTGTAGATATCCATTGCGGATATTCTCATTCTTTCGCGGTGAAAACTCCCAAAGGGAGTATACTTCCGTGGCAGCCGTATCCGGATTTTTTTCAGTAAACCATATTTGGTCACGGCGCAATAAAGATAAATCAAGAAGCATAACGTCATGTGTCGTAAATAACAGCTGGGCTCCTTTTGTATTTACGTATGGATCCTGCATCATTTCTACCAGACGTCTGGTAAGCAGAGGGTGGAGGCTTGTTTCCAGTTCGTCGATGATAAGTATTTTGCCTTCATTAAGGGCAGAAAGCCACGGACCAATCCTTGAGAAGAAACGCTGCGTACCGGCCGATTCATTTTCCAGTGGAAGAGGATACTTCTCATTTTCCATGTTCCCTTTCACTTGATGAACCATTAAAACATTTGGTTTGTCGCCGGTCTCATTTATACCATATTGGGTGATTCCCAAGTCTGCCAATAATAGCTCATTTAATATCTTTGTTTTTTCCTCCTCCATCGAAATCGTAATATCGGGCGTGTCCTGTTCGTCCGGGTTGGATAAATTCTCATTAAACCAGCGGTATGCATTCTCCGTTTGTGGAAGATTCCATGAATTGGATGCTACTAAATAAAGCCTGTTGGATGGGGTACGGCCTGCCAGGGTTTCCTGTTCTGTGATATTTTCACGGAATATATATTTTCCATTATCACGGGAAAATATCAGAGACTCCCTTCCTTTTGGCCAATAATAAAGATATTCCTTTAATATTTCTCTATCGGTATAAGAAAAACCATAATTGTATCGGATACCCTGATAGAAGAAAAAAACCTCAAATTCTGTAGCAGTTTCTTTTGCATTTGTAAATTGGAAACCGTCATAGGGAAGTTTCTTAGCCTTTAATATCTGGGCACTTTTACCGGACACCATATCCTGCATCGTTTGTAATGCACGCAACAAATTGCTCTTGCCAGATGCATTGGCGCCATATAATACGGCGACGGGCAAAAGACGTTTATTACCTTCAAGTATAAGCTGGTCCTCATGGGTATGATCTGAAGATGCAAGTAAACTGAGTGTCATCTTATCTTTGATAGAGCGAAAGTTCTTTACACTGAATTCTATAAGCATTGTTGTTCACCTCTTTATCTGATTATACCACAAAAATACCGATTGTAAACATTTATGGCTGAATTTTGAATAAAAGACGCAAAAATCAGATTCAAATTCCCACTCACAGTTTATAAGGTCTCCAGAAGAGTCAATATCTCCAGCCAGGTTTTATATCGGATATTTCCCGGCAATATTCGGGATATTTCAGTTTTATGCCCTCGATAAAATAAGGGGCGAACTCACAGCAGAACAGGTCGTAGGGCGTAAAATCGTCCTTGTGTTTCTTTTTCGTGTAGCCATTCCAAAGGTTAAATGCAAGATGGCAGACACGTACTGTTCCGCTTGTCTGACAGCCTCCTTGCATTCCATCTGGGTTAATGCGATCCTTTTTGAAATCGAACATCTGATTGATGTTTGCCCGTGTTTCCTCCGCAATTCCCATTACGTAGAAAAATGCTCGGTGGTAAGAATCCGTATTGCCTGACTTTTCAAGCATTGTATGATAAAACTGCTCATGTTGTTTTGATTTAAATTTTATTTCTGCCATATGAACCTCCAATCTGTCTAAATGGCACTGTGAATACTAATAAAACATTGTCTTTTTAGCTTACTTATTCTCTGATCTTATTTTTGTACCTACGTTGCATATATTCCGATTACAGAGCCTCCAGAAGAGTCAATACCTCCAACCAGGAATCCAACTCGCCAGCAGGGGCTGCCCACAAACGAATGGAAAGAATGTTTATAGCCTGCTGACGAATGCGGTAATAATGCCGACTGGATATGTGCAGCCGGTACAGGATGTCGGCGTGGGAGAGTTTTTCCGGAATAATGAATGTCTCGTAAATGACTTTGTACATGAGCTCTCCATTACCGGGTTTCTGCCTGAGAACCGTCAAGGCTTCGTTGATCCGGTCCAACAGCAACCGTGATCTTTGAACACTCTGTAGCCTGTTTTCCAGTTTGACATTGTTCATGCCGATCTCTGCGTTCACCAGACTGAGAAGGGCATCCAGATCATTCATGGGCTGATCCAACTCTTCAGCGATACGGGTTGGGAAACACTCCAGCGCCCAGCTTATGTTCCGGTAGTGCTGAAGCATCAGCAGGGTATTGTGGTACATATTGCGCTTTTTCTTTTTTGCCGCCTCCCGGATCTTCTCATCGTCAATGTCCGGATCCTCCAAAATCCCTCTCTTGGTCAGCATCTGGATAAATGCAGCCGATTGGGCGGACAGCTTACTTTCCTGTTGTTCATACATGCTTCTATCTG
>Ga0153942_1000246_pt1 | contig 20133 bp, 13 predicted proteins | sample TSNJ026MetaG_FD_104731 | JGI IMG/M metagenome (GOLD analysis project Ga0153942, IMG submission 104731) | Attine ant fungus gardens microbial communities from New Jersey, USA - TSNJ026 MetaG | ecosystem: Host-associated > Fungi > Mycelium > Unclassified | place: USA: New Jersey, Brendan T. Byrne... | reverse complement strand
TTTTGCGAAATAAATAGGATATTGAGAAGTCGAAGAAGCAAATAATTTGCTAAAATAAGGATTAAAAAACAAGCAAAGGAACAGGCTCCTCTTTGCACATTAACTCACTTGTTTCCCCATCCTCCCTCTATCTTTTTTGCTCCTTTTATTTTGCTATTCTTGTCAGCATTTCTCTTGAAAAGTAACAGTCTGCGTTGGCCGTATACAAGCTTGATTTTAACTACTGGGCAAGCAATTCCGGTACATGCGCAGATAGGACAGGGTAGCCTGGGTAGAATGGGTAGAATGATGTGGTACCCTCTAAGTAGATGCGAAAAGAGAACCGTGTAAAAATTACTTAGGGGGTATGCACTCAATCAAACATATTCGGGTTTCGGTTCGCACCTCGCATGCTCTGGCAACCGAATATGGCAGGAAGAAATAATCCCCCTTGCCGATGCGGCGTGATTTATTTCCGCAGTCGAGCTGTCCGCCGCCGTCTGTGACAACGCATACCGCGGGCGCGTTCGGCAGGATGAAAGCCCCTCCTGTCAGGGAATAACGGTTGACGGTAAAGCAATCCGTATCCTCGTCACCAATAAGGATTTCCGACGCAAATGTATCGTTTTCACATGTTTTGCGCGGGTGTTTCCTGCCAAGCCTGACCGCCTTCTCTCCATACACGGAAAAATCAAAGCAGCCCAGCGCTGCATCCTTGCTCAGCCCGATATATTTTTCGTAATCACTAAGCCGGTAATCGGTGCACCACGCCTCAGGCTGGATGGTAAAATCGGTTGGCTCCTGCACCTCCAGAATCAGGCAGCCGCAGCCTATGGCGTGGGCAACCCCGGCGGGAATCAAATACACGTCGCCCCTTTGCACCGGAACCTTGGTTAGATATTCCATCATTGCGTCCCTATCGGTCTCGCTACGGCCTATAACCTCGACAAACTCAGCTTTCGTTATTTCCCTGTTGAATCCGAAGTATATGTGCGCGTCATTGCGGGTCTCCAGAATGATCCACGCTTCCGTTTTGCCGTATTCGGAATTGAAATTGACGCGGGAAAACGTCTTGTTGGGATGCGCCTGTACCGGCAGGCGTATGGCGGAATCCAGTAGCTTAACGAGGATACTCATATCGCGGCGGCTGCCAAGCATTTGTTCCGGGCATGCGTTCAACAGCTCGTCAAAGTAAATATCGGTATTTTCGATTCTGGATACGCCCTCTTTCGGATCGCTTGGCTCCCTGTTCAGCGCCATAACGGAGGATGCTATCCATTCCTCCGGTTTGTGGCCGTCCCTGTCCTCGTCGCCAAAAAAGTCGTGGAACAGCTTTCCGCCGGTATATACGCGGAAAACGCGGTTGCGCTCGAAGAAAACGGGGCCCGAAGCGATTGCGGCATACACATCCGTCTGTCCGTTATGTTGTGCTTCATGTTTGTTGCCGTCTGCGCTCATCATGACTCCACCGTCCCGTACTTGATGATTTTCTGTGCCTCCGCTATATCCTTGTACATCCCTCCGCCGACCATGGCATAAAGCGCCGCACCGTACGCGGCCTCCTCGGTATGCACAGGTATCCGTAATGGAAGGTTGAACTTTTGCGCGAACATCCTTTGCATGGCGGTATTCTTGCGCATCCCGTTGCCGGAGCCGATTAAGATTGACGGTTTTGGCCGCCTTACGCCACGCAGGTTCTCATAGACATTGTAAAGCTCGTTCACGATACCTTCCAGAACCCCGACCACCAAATGCCGGGGAGTAAAATTATCCGTCCCAAGATTGGAAATAACCCCGCGCTTATCCGGATCGCTTCTTGTCCCGCAAAAGCAGGTGGCTATATCCAACTTGTTGTGAAGCGTGCCAAACTGCCCAGCACATTCACTCATCCACGCGTACATGGAATTTGGATCGATTCCGGTTGCTGAACGGATTGTTTCACGGAAAAAACCCTCCAACAACGAGTACGCCCTTCCTCCGCACAGGGAAGACCCTACCAGCAGGTAGTCCCCGTCAAGCCCCGGCCTGCTCTCGGCGGAGGAGGTCTTCACATACTCCGAAGTTTGCAGCGAAATTTGGCTGCCCGTTCCCACGTTGACCAAAACGGAACTGGCCGCGTCGGCGACCGAACCGGCAAAGCTGGCCTGATTGTCGCCAATGGCAATGATTACCGGCACCCCTTGCGGGGTATTCCCCACAACCTCACATTTGCCCGTAACAGGTGGGAACATATCCGCATCCATGCCGCATTTAGCAATAGCCGCCCTGTCGAAACGCAACGATCCCAAGTCGAACATGCCAAGGCTAGCCGCGTTGCTGACGTGCGTGCGTGGAGCCCGCAGCCTCGCAATCTTCATGGCAATATAATCGGGGATGGTGCAAAAACCGCGCGCCGTCTTAGGGATAAGTCCATTTCTCAAATTGTAGAAATGTGTGACCGCACCGAAACCGGTGGCCAGCGAGTGTCCACTCGCTTCGGACAGGTATCCGGCATAGTTTTTCTCATCCCCGAAGGGCGTATTTCCCCTGCCGTCCTGCCAGGTGTAAAGAGGGCTTTCGGCTGCACCCTCCGCATCAAAATAGACGATGCCGTGCATTTGCCCCGTAACATCGATAGCCCTTACATCATTTTCAGGCGTGAGCAATGCCTCCATGATTTCCCGCACGCGTTCCAGTATGACGGCGGTGTTTTGAAGCCTTTCAAATTCTTTCGTTGACGGCAGAAACGAATCATTCGCAAGCGTTGCCGATGCAATGACGCCGCCGCTTTCAACGTCCACGACCGTACCGCAGATCGTCGTCGTGCCGATATCCAATCCTAACGTCCTCAAATCTTATCCCCCCAAACATGCAAGCGACCGCAGGGCCCCCGTTATATTTCAAAACCCCGGCGTGGTCGATTCCAAATCCAGACGCATTATGATGTCGTTTTGTATCGCGGGCGACAAATCCAGGAAATTCACGAACGTGCCGTGTATGCGCATGATATACACGCCGCCAGGCGCGTATTTTTCCGGATTCGCCAACACCTTGCGCAGCGTCTCGGGCGTGGTAACATTTACGTACAAATAAAACGGCGCGGGGTCCGGGTTGGCTGGATTGAAGAATAGCGGCTCGATGACGTGCTTTTTGAATTCCATACCCTTTTCCTCGTGAGTCTGCCCTTTAAAATATCTAGGGTTGATTCCGAAGTGCGAGGCGTACCCGCCCGGCATCTTCTCAAAGGGCAGGCGCATGGCGGACAACGCGCGGAAACCCAGCCCTGAATTCGCATCGCCGTGGAGAGGGTCTATGCCGTAGTTTAGCATGCTGCGCGCTTTGCGGCCGTCCGGCGTGGCTCCCACCCAGTAGCCGTACAGGAGATGGGTAGAAGGTGTGCTCCAGTCAGGGCGAAATGGGTTGCCCAGATAGTTTTTCCTTGACGCGATCATATCGGATATCTCATTGCATATGTCCGCCGCGATATCGTCGACGCGCTTGATATTATTGCCATACTTCGGGCAACCGAGCAAAAACGCCTGAATCTCCCCGGCGTCCTCAAAGTCGTTTTTCAGCGCGTCCATCAGCCTGTCAGTATCCTGTGGACGCTGTTCCAGAAAGCATTCTATCGCCATCAGCGAATCCGCCACGACGGAAAGGCCGTGTATCAGACAGCCGCTGCCGTTGTATTTGGTACCCTGATGCTTCGTGTCGCGCAGATCATAGCTGGTGTCGATGCCGTCCATCAGCGCGCTCAGGTATGGCACGGGCAAATTGGATAACGCCTCCGACATGTCGTTTGCCGCCGCGACCATTCTGTCTATGTAGTATCCGGTGTTTTTAAAGAACAGCTTCTTCGCGTTTTCAAGGATAAATCTCGCGTCACGCGCTTCGGCAGGCTTCATCCGCTTGCCCGTAACGGTGGACACGCCGTCGCTCAGGGTAAGCTCCAAGATTTTGCCCAAATTGAGCCAGCTGTTGGTGGTATTGCCGTTGTCCTTGCCCATGATCAGTGGTTCCTGGCATCCCGCGACGGAGTAATCCTCCAAATCCTCGGGCTCCACGCCCGATTTCCTGAGAACCTCGAAGACTGTGTCGTCATTGAAAAGGGAAGGCGTGAGGCAACCCGGCGTGAAAAAAAACCTCCCCAAAGATTCATAAAGCTCGCCGGGTGTGTTTTTATGCAGCTTCACGGAAAGTATCGGCTGTGGCAGGTTCATATCAAAGTACGCATCCAGAAGGGCGTAGGATGTGGGATTTGTCAAGTCCTTACCGTCGTTCGATTTCCCGCCCACAAGGACGTTTTGGGAAATCGCCCAGCTCTTGTCTCCGACGTTAAAAAACACAAGGAAATGCTTGAACAGGGAGGCTGCTTCTTTCCTGCTCATACCGTCCCCGACGCGGTAGGGCTCGAAAATTCGGTCGGCGTTGCCCACCGAAAAGGCGAAGGGATTCGGAGCTTGCTCAAGGCACATGACCTGCCATAACAGCATAAACGACTGGATCGCCTCGTAGAGCGTTTTCGCACCGTTCGCCGGGACTTTCCGCAGGGTTTTCTCGATAAGCTCCAACTCGAAGCGGCGTACGCCTTCGGCCGTTTGCTTTTGTTTCCCTGCCAGCCCGGCGTAACGCCCTGCCAGTATCAGGACCGCTTCCAGCGCTGTTTTCATCGCCTTGAGGTTTGCGGAGCGCTCGACATCGCCAGTTTTCGTTATTTTCGCGTCAATTTTTTCTATCAGCGAGGTTACGCCGTCTTTGATTGCCGGGCGCATGTCGGGAATCAGGTGCCCCGTGACCTGCTCGATAAAATAAGCGACCTCCGAGGTATCCGTCACGACCTTGCCATAAGCGGCGTCCAGCGCTCTTACATACGCGGACTGCTTATCGTATTCCCGCATCTCCGCGATTTTTTCTGCAGTAATCCCGTCCCCTGGCTCGATATCGTCAAAAACCGCCGTCGGGTCGCAATAACCCGAAAAGCTTTCCACCTCGAACGCGGGATTGATAAGGGCGTAGCTTCTCGCGAAGCTGTCGCGCTGCGTCCCCGCGAAAATCGCGTTTTCGCTCAGGCTGATCGGCAGCTCCTCCGCTATATTTTTCAGGAGACAGGCCGCTTGAAGTTCGTCGGGCAACCCGTCGTATCCGGGCTTGTGGCTTTTGATAATCTCCTTTATATGGAACCACCCGTCAAGCCGTTTCATCATGCGTTCCTCTTTGAAAAGCAGCTTTGCCTTTTCCGTTATTCTCTCCGCGCTGGCCAATTCAAAAATGCTCATCCGCATCCCCGCCTTTAAATATTTATTATTTGAGGTTTACGTTCTTATGACCTTCAGGCTTTGTAATTGAAAAGCCTTTTCATAGTCAGACGCCGTTTTGTCGTCCACGAACGCGCCGCGCATTTGATACTCCATCCCGCAACGCTCCCATTTTTGCTTTCCATACTCGTGATAACGCAAAAACTCAAAAGAGACAGCGCTAGTATCTTTGTCCTTGAAGAAATCGAGGAATCCCCGTAAATCATCCCGGGAGGTGTTTACGCCCGCAATCAATGGAATACGAATTACGGTTTGTTTGCGCATTTCAAGCGCGCTTGCGATGTTTCGCTTTATGATATCGTTATGCGCTCCCGTATATTTCAGGTGTTTTTCATCGCTATGGTGTTTAAAATCCATAATCAAATGGTCTATCAACGGAAATAGGCCGGGCAGCTCCGGATGCGCGGCGTTGGTTTCCATCGCGGTGTTTATATTTTGCTCCTTGAGGCCGGAGAGCCACCGTCTTACAGCCTCGAACTGTACTGTGGGCTCTCCGCCGGTCAGGGTGACGCCGCCGCCATCAAAGAACATCATCAAGCTGCGGTTCGCTTCGTCCAGCAATTCTTCCACGTTTATTTCTTCAAATTTATATGGCGCAATGCCGTTCAGCGGGATACTTTCGGGATTCGCGCACCACCGGCAACGCATATTGCATCCCTGCAAATGGTATACCAGACGGTTTCCCGGGCCATCCTGGGAGTAGTTGAAGCCCCTCTGAAAATATTTTACCTTCAAGATCGGATCCCCTTCATGGTGTTATCTCGCCAGCAGCCGTTTCAAGTAGGTCATAGGCCCATATCGACCATAATTTTTGTCTTTGTCCGGTAATCGGGGTTGGTAAGGGCTTCCGTCAGCTTTTCCAGCGGGATGCGTTCCTCGATAAGCTCCGAAACACGCACCTTGTTTTCCGATAAAAGTTCTAGTGCGCGCGATTCGGTAAGCGGGTTGACAAAAGAAGCCGTGATATGTAATTCTTTTTTAAACATTTCAAATGGCTGGATTTCTACGGTAGCCTTTGGGGGCGTCAGGCCGAATAGCATAATTGTAGCCCCTTTGGACGCAGCCTGTATGGCGAGGGAAACTGTCTCGGTTTTGCCGACACACTCGATCACGCGGTCCGCGCGTACATTGTTTGATTTTCTGGCATAGAGCAGGTAATCTTCGCCGTTGGCGAATGTATGGTCGGCTCCGAGGCTTTCCGCCAGCACGCGCTTTTTTTGATCGGGTTCGATCACCGTTAAGCTGGAGGCCCCTGCGGCCTTTGAAAGCTGTAGCATCAAAAGCCCGATGGTACCCGCGCCAATCAGCAGGATTTGATTACCCACCCGGATATTGGTGAGGTCGATGCCGTGCAGGCAACAGGCCAGCGGTTCCGCGAAGGCCGCAACCTCCAGCGGCATTTCTTTGGGAACTTTTATCACGGCCTTGGCAGGCAGCGTGCAATATTCCGCAAATCCGCCGTCACATGTTGTGCCAACGCCGTTCATAGCGGAACAGAAATGTTCCAGCCCGCTGCGGCAGTAATAGCATTCCCCACAGTAGAAATTCGGATCAATCGCCACATGATCGCCGGGTCGCAATGTAGTCACCGCGCTGCCGATCTCGTCAATGATACCCGACATTTCGTGTCCGAGTATCATGGGCGGGATCGTCTCCGCCGAGCCCTCGTCACCTTGGAAAATGTGCAGGTCGGTTCCGCAGATGCCGCAAAACGCTGTCTTTACGACGACCTCGTTATCTTTCGGAGATCGAATTTCCCTTTCTTCTATGCGAATATCATGCTTTCCATAAAAAATTGCGGCTTTCATCTGATGGTTTCCTCCTGCTATTATAGTTTTATAGAATTTATCAATTTGCCGACCCTTTGAATCCGAGACAAATCTGCTCAGTCGGCATTCCGTCCTTTACTCACGCGTGCCGTTGTGTCCCCAAGCCCCAATCCTCCTTGCAGCCGCATATGATTCCCTCATCAGCCAGAATCGAATACGCGAGACAGACCTTTTGTTGCGCTTAGGTACAAAATGGAATGAGCCTTGGTACCACAGCGCTGAATGTGCATGCATGTCTTTAAGATATTCAGGCGCTAGTCCGCCGTGATACTGCGCGCTGCGTGCTCGGCAGCGACCTCTTCCGGCGTTTTGACTCGTTTGCGAACGGCACCCTGGTAACCTTCGTTGGTGGGTATTAAATTGCTTTTGGCGAAGCGGAGCCTGGCCGCCGCGATGGCATCGGCGTACTGTGGAAGCCACCGCTCCTGAGCGATGAGCATTTCGTCGATCATCTGCCAGACCTCGGGCGGGTTGCAGACCGCGCCGGTCAGCGGATCCATCAACGCCGCCTGCTTAAGCAACTCCGCATCGCCGGTGACGGCGGCCTCCACCGCCAGCTTCTGTACCCAGACCGACTGTGAGCAGACCGCCGCACAGCCAAGAGGAAGGTCGCCTATCTTTGGAACGGCAATACCGTTGCCATCAACGTAACAGGGAACCTCAACAACACATTCGTCCGGAAGGTTTGTGATACAGCCCGCGTTCATTACATTGAAGTGGCCGCGATAGATGCGCCCGGTTTCCAGCGATTCCATGATATAGGAGCAATGCTCATGCCCGCGGTTCGAGCCGTCATATTTCTTCGGCGGCTCCTTGAGCAGCTTCGGATAATCCGTCTCAAACCAGTTGCGTTCTTCCTGCGTTACGCGCAGGTAACCGCCGGTTTCGCCATTGATCCAGCTGTCCAAATTGATCCACCGCGCAATTTCCTGTGGGCGCTTACGGTACCAGGCGACGTATTCGGACAGATGTCCGTTCGATTCAGTCGAGTAATAGCCAAAGCGCCGTAGGATGTCGATGCGCACCTTTTCCTCCTCGCGGAATTTTTCGTGCGCCTCGAACGCCGCTAACAGCTTGCCGAGCTGTTCGACCCCCCTATGCTTGATCGATATGTACCATGTCTGGTGGTTGAGTCCGGCACAGATGAAATCAAGCTCATCATGCGGGATGCCCAATGCTTCGGCGATTTGCCGCTCGCCGTGGATCTCGCCATGGCATAGGCCGATTGTGCGCACGCCGCCGTACTTGTTGCAAGCCCAGGTAGCCATTGCATTGGGGTTCGAGTAGTTGAGCATGATTGCACCGGGCTCGGCTACCTCGCGGATGTCCTTGCAGAAATCGAGCATGGCGGCGATGACGCGCTGGCCGTACATAATACCTCCGGTACAGAGCGTATCGCCAACACACTGGTCCACGCCATATTTGAGTGGGATTTCGATATCCGTCTCAAATGCTTCGAGGCCGCCGACGCGCACGCAGTTGACAATGTACCGTGCATTTTTAAACGCATCGCGGCGATTAGTGGTGGATTGTATCTTCGTTTTGACCCCGTTGGCTTCGAGGTCGCGCTGACAAAGGGCTGTCACCTTCTCGAGATTGTCGGCGTTGATGTCCGTAAACGCGATTTCGATGTCGTGAAATTCCGGCACCGACATGATGTCTGTGAACAGCGTGCGCGCGAACACAAGGCTGCCCGCGCCGATGATGGCTAATTTGAAACTCATAATTTGATCCCTTTCATCCGACTGCCAAGGCCGGTCAATTTTGTCCCAGGTCATTTCCGCCACCCGTTTCGTTAGCTGGGATTATGCCTACACAATAACCAGCGAGGAACCTTTTTTTGATAACCAGCGGAATTTTTTCAATAGGCGCGTCGACGGAGGGTGAGTGGCGTGCCTTTTTCGCTGGCCGGCTCCATTGAGTGGGTGATACAGGGGCGCAGATATTTACGGATTTCGATGTACCTCTTACAAATATCATAAATCTCATCGCTCAATCTGGCATCATCCCTTACGAATAGTGATAAAACAGAGCGGACCCATAAAGCCAATGACGCACAATTCGCCCTGCCGCGTCAACGATGTTCCCTGTGGATAAATGACCGTATCCAAGGCGAATTCACCCGGCAGGCCGACTATTGCATTACAGACGGTATCTTGATCAGCGCCTTTGCGCCACACGCAAAAGCAGATCGAGCCGTCGGCCGCTTGCATGGCGTACAACCGATGGCCCTTATCACAGGTAAACGGTTCGTCATCCAAAAATTCACCCTGCAAAAAATATTGCGGGTAGCTGCGCCTCAACTGCATATATGTTTTGATTATCGGGGCGCTGTGCGGATCATCATGCAGGCTGTCCTTGATATCAAGGGGTTTGAATTGCGCCATCGAATGATAAAGCTGGTGCATGTCGGCGCAATGTCCGGTAACGATGCGGTCGGGATAAGTAAACAAGAACTGTTCGGGAACCGACTCCCCGATCTGCCAGGTATATTCTTCGCCATGCCCTTGGTTGACGTCGTAATATTGGTTGAACCGTTCGTGACAGCCCTCGGAAAAAGAGTGGAAATCTGGGTTCAGTGCCTTGCCCGCTTCGCGCATGGATATCAGCTCACGCGTCACCCCCGGCAAAAAATTGCATGACGGACGTGCGTGGTGATGGACCTTTGAATAGCAGAACACTGCCAGGTTGCAGCTTATCTGGTCGACAAACATGCCGTCCGCATGATACTCGCCCGCTATCCTGTCGGCTACCCCGGTCATATGGGTAACATATTCATCTTCTCCCGGGCAGGCTATGGCATACAACGAAGCGGTGTGGTAATTTTCGCGGTACTCTTTGCCGTTTTCATCAAGGCACACAGCATTTTTACCGCCGTTACTATAATATTTTTCGTATACATCCACAATACGGGCATTTGTATAAAGCGATACACGCCCGCCATCCCTATGTATCTGTTCTATCGCGGCGATAAGCTCCCCGGCGGTTCCAGCCTCCTCGCAGGGCAGGTAACGCGGAAACTTGGTGTCATGGCCATTGTCGTGCCAGCCCACCAGGAAGATGTGATTGATGCCAAAATGCTCCTTGTAATACCGGTATTTCGAGGGCAGCTCGTCGTAGGTAAAAACGGGTGGTTTGCCCTCTCTCTTCATCACCAGCTCAAGCCAACCGTGGTACTCATTTTTCATCCAGGCCGGATACTCCGGCGTTTTAAAACATCCAGACATATGGCTTGCGTACAGCCTCGCGGCCTTGTGCCATCCGCCGTCCAGCATTGCAAAGCCGCAGGGGGGCGACGTCCATTCCCCCGTGTCAAGAAAGGGATAGTGGTTGACCGACAGTTCCAGCTCGTACCGGCCAAGCACCCGCGCATGAAAGGTCATGCTTTCATCGGCTGTACTGTAGGTTGCCATATACACAGTCCTTGAATCGTTATACAATGTCATATACTGCATCGACATGATGGATGGGTAGGTATATATGACCTCGTTTGGGCGATAGACGATATAGTCCTGCTCAAATTTTACAGATTCACTGGTGCACACATCGCTTATTGTCTTGGTCGGGCGGTCAATCTTGTCGCCCCAGGAGCTTGCCATTAGCAGGCTGTCATAGGTCGCAACGTGGTCAAGCGCTTCAAGCGGATATTTCACCGCCCGAACCGTGTGGCCGATGTTGTTTACCACCTTTATCAAAGATAGAACCTCATCGTTCTCAACTCTTTGCTCCAACATAATCTCAACGCCCTGCCCGCCGGATCCATACAGGTAGCTTGCAGTGGCGCCAAGGCTTTCCTGTATGGAAAACTCCTGCAATACAAATTCGGTCGAATCGATCCACTGCTCTTGTCCGCCCTTCTCAAGGCAGACGGAAAAGATGCGCCCGTCGAAATCAAAAACATGCTTTCTGCCGGTTTTTTCAAATGTAAAAATCATTTTATGGCCGTTAGCTTTCATAAATTATACCCCATCAATAATATTTGGTATCGGTAGTATCCGCACTCATCTCCCGTTTGCCCAAATGAAGCGTAACGGTCGTGCCGCCGCCGGGCTGTGAAGCCACGCTGAACCCATAGGCGTCTCCAAAATACAGCTTGATCCTCTCACTCACATTACGCAGCCCGTAATGCCCGTTCCGATTTTGATCCAGTAACTGTAATAGCTGATCCTGCTCCATCCCGACTCCGTCATCATGGACAATGATACGTACCTCATCCGGCAGCACAGACGCGGTGATGACAATTTCGCCGCTTTTTTCCGGTTTTTTCATAATGCCGTGCAAAACGGCGTTTTCCACTATGGGCTGGAGGGTAAGGTTGGGGATGGCGTATTCGGCGGCGTCAGATTCCAGATTGATGCTGACGCGAATCGCATTATCAAAACGCATGTTCTGAATGGTGAGATAGGTACGCGCCAATCCAATTTCATCCGCCACAGTCACAGTGCTTTTGCCTTTGCTCAGCGTAAGGCGGAAGTATTTGGCGAGCATGGTAACCATCGCGCTCACATCAAGCGCATCCCGCTGTACGGCCATCCAGCTGATGCAATCCAGCGTGTTATACAAAAAGTGCGGGTTTATCTGCGCCTGCAGGGCGATAAGCTGTGCGCGGCGTTCTTCAATACGTGCCTCATAGGTTTCCGCTGCCAGCTGATTGCTGCGCCGGATCATTTCATATACCAGAGTCTCCACTTTATCCAAGTCGTTATCGCGTCCCGGCTTCGCCGGATCGCCGCCTTCCGTTGCCGCAAGAACGCCTTCCTTTTCGATCCGTTCGGCCACGCGGTTCATCCGCATGGTAATGTTATGCGTAATATAATTTATAATGATAAACGAGGCCGCCACAAACAACAACAAAACCACCACAAACAGAATCACAAGGTGTAAATCACCGAACGAGTAGTTTTCAAGCAGGTATTTGTTCTCTATCCTGCTAATAAGCTTCCATCCAGTGTTACTGATCGTGGTGAAAACCAGTACTTCGCCGGTATTGGTGTCCTCCGGGCCAATGATGCCACTTTTGGCGTCGTAAACCTGCAATAACATTTCCGGCGTCAGCACAGGCTGCCCAAGTAAAGTCTTGTCTAAACCGGAAACCATATTCCCAAGTGCGTCAACCACAAATATGCTTTCGCTTTTGCGCAGCTGAATGTTGGAAAGCCAACTATACAATGTACTCTCCCTGATATCTATCGACAAAATGCCGTCATTGGCGGCAAAGTGACTGCTGTGCTTGAGTACGCGGCGGCAAGAGACTACCCAAACATCCCTGGCGTCAAGAACGCCCATCTCCGGCGCTGTACTAAACCACACCGGCGCTCCATAGCGGGAGATTGTCTGGGCATACCACGGCAGCTGCATATCTTCTTCCACCGGAAAGAAATTCACTCTCTCGGCAGAAATCACCTTCTTTTTATCCACCGATATACGTACCCTGAAAATGCGCTCGTCCATCTGCAATGTATAGAGCAAGTCGCGGACCGGCTCGGCCTGTTTAATCTGTAGCAGAATGTCGTCGTTGTTCTCTGGACCCACAAATGCCATAACGTCCTTGTTGAAGAACAAATTATCCGACGCCTGCTCCACAAAATCCAGCGTGTTCTCCATGTTAAACGTAATTTGGGTCAGCGTTTGCAGCATTGCCTGGGTAACGTTGTCTTGCGCGGTGGTGGTGGTATTGAGATAATAGCCATAGCTTAATGCCAGGGTCGGCAGCAGTATCAGCGTGACGAAAATAATAAATAGTTTATATTTCATATTGATAGCATCCCCTATATTTGCATGCAAGATCTGCTCATCCGTCACGCGGTGCGCCTCGGAGGATGGGGTGGTAAAGCCATCCATCCTTACCCGGGGCTTATCTATCTGCCTGATTTGACCCAATAAGCATAAGCTGGTATTCCTTGGGTGTCAACGCCGTATATCGTTTGAAGATGCGGCTGAAATAGCTCGGTTCACTATAGCCCACCATGGCTCCGATATCCGCAAGCCGGATGCCGGGATCCGCAAGCAGCGATTTCGCGGCTCTGATGCGCACCTCGGTGACATACTGATTGATGGTTTTGTTGGTTTCCTGCTTGAAAATGGCGCAGACATAGTTCGGGCTTAAAAATATCGTTTCTGCGATGAACCGGATACTCAGGTTTTGATGGTAATTTTCCTCAATCACATTCTTCACCCTTCTCACCACTTGAGCGCTGCGTGAGGTCATTTTCTCCCGGGCGATCTGATCAAGATTCAGGGGGGGGAATACAGGCTCCTGGACAGTATCCTTCGCAAAGCTGCGTCCCGCTTCCCTCTGAGCCTCGGCAAAAGAGACTGGAATACGGTCGGTTCCTTCAACAACGGAACCGATGCCGATGGTCGCGTCGAGTTTTAGCCCATCCTGCAGGTTTGTCAAAATTACCTCTGCCAGCATGTTGACACATTCGTCCCCGGCGCCCTGGTTGCCAGTTGGATCGGGATCTATGAGTAGAAGGCCGTATATGCCCTTATCATAGGCAAATACATAGCCATCGGTATGAATTGACACCAGCTCTTGAAACAGGTTGTACAATCCAAAGTCCAGCGCCAATTCCGCCCGGCGGGCGGCGCGATCTCGCGCCGCCTGTTGCATACTGGTATTGATCGTCATAACGCGGTAGCATACTTCTTCCGGCAGACTGATATCGAGGAACACCATGCGTTCCCTGATCATTGGTGTGTCTATTTTCAAACCATCGACCACATCCGCAAAAAAACGTGAGCGCAGGGCGGGCAGGTCTTTTTGCAGCTGCCGGCGCGTCTCCTCCCGTTTCATCTGCTCGGCATAGTCCATGTCAAGCTTTTCACGCGTTTTAGCAGCCACCGCGGCAAGCTCGGCAAGGTCGATGGGCTTGAGGATATAATCCAGCGCGTCCGCCTTAAAAGCAGACTTGAAATATTCAACGTCGTCATAAGCGCTCATGATGATCAGCACCGGTTTGTGCGAAAGCTGCCCCAGCCGCTGTGCTAGGGAAAAACCGTCCAGATCGGGCATGCGGATATCAGTAAGAACGACGTCGGGCGCGTATTTCTCCGCCATCGAGAGCGCGGACAGCCCTCCCTCCGCCACGCCGACAACCTCGAATCCTAATGGGTTATTTTTAAAATAAAACGCAAGCCCATCTCTTGTCTGCTTTTCATCGTCCGCGATCAAAAGCTTATACACAACACTCGACGCCTCCTCATGTTCACATGAAATATACGCCATCCTGTAAAAGTCTTGTACGAAGCTCTTCCGGATCAACCTTACTGGCAGCTCCGCATTGCACCGCCATGGCGGCGGCCGTTCCGGCCGCCTGCCCGGTAACAAGGCATATCGGCATGACGCGCACGCTGCCCTGCAGCTGATGATCGCATGAGATGATCCTGCCGGCTACTAACAGATTCTCCGCGCCCTTTGGAATCAAGCTGCGGTAAGGGATACCGTGGGATTCTCCGGGCGCATAGCTCGCCCTTCCCTTATCAAACTCTTCAAATGTCTTTTTCCCTTCAAGAACGAGGTCGCTTTCCTCCTTTGAAAGATGTACATCCATATAATAACTGTTGCGACCAATTTCATCGGGGAAAGATTTTTTCTGCAAGTAATCTTGAGCTGTCAGGGTATACTCCCCGACAATACGCCTTGATTCCCGTACACCCAGCATCTGCGCTGTGGATACCAGGAAGGAGGAGGCGAAAGCGTCCGGCCATTGCTCGCAAACGCCCGCCCAGATTTGATAAGCAAGCTCCCTGCCCTGCATAAGAGCTGTAGAAAGATTGTAGGGGTCGGTGGGCTTCACATCCCATAAGTGACCGCAGTTAAAGCCAACCGTCCTTGGCCCGACAAGTGAATTGCAGGAAAGGTTGTCGGTTACAAGCGGGTATTTATCGGAGTGGTACAGCGCTACCATGACGTCCGTCATCTTGTTTTCAGGCGTATACCAGTTTTTATAGTGGTATTCATCCACATTTGTCAACGTGAAGCAAAGCGTTGTGGGTTGTATTCCGCCGGTTTGTTCGTCACCATAAAGGTAGGGAAAACCAGCAAATGCCACCACATCCGCGTCGCCGGTACAATCAATGTAACATTTCGCGCGGCAGGCTGTCAAACCCGACTTGTTCGCCAGCACCGCAACGTCAATGCGCGCACCCTCACGCACGACGTCCGCCACATGCGTGTGGAATAACACCGTGGCTCCCGAGTCCCGGACAAGCTTATCATATATGCGTTTTAAAGCTTCCGCGTCAAGCGCCACCCAATCCGTCGCATCCGGTTTCACATGCTGCATGCAGCTTTTCGACAGCTCGAAAATCTCCTGCGCTATGCCGCGGTATACAATGCTTTTCCCGTCCGAAAAGGGGGCCCAGGCGGGTACCAGGCCAGTTGTCCCCATGCCGCCCAGAGTGCCGGACGCCTCCACCAGCAGCACGGAAGCGCCGTTGCGGGCGGCGGCGATGGCGGCGGCGCAGCCGGCGGGGCCGCCGCCCGCCACCAATACGTCAAAACGTTCCTCCAGCGGTATCTGTTTCGAAAATTGAAAATCCATTCTAGGATCCCCTCCATTATAATACAATAAAGTCAGCCTTTAAATAGGATACTGCACCTATAAACGTGGCGGAATGCACGACACATCCCGCTCACTTCTTTCAGATTCCAAACTACCTGTTCTGATACCACTCGTTATAGACGGTAATCAACTTATCGCCGCACTGGGCTTTCCAGTCGGTCACAAAGGCGTCAAAGCTGTCCCGGGTAATTCCGGACACCACAGAGTTAACAATGAATTCTTCCGTCACAGTGTTTGAGACGCTTATGTCGGCGGAAATTTTCGCCAATACATCGCAAGGAACATCAGTGGAGGGATCGACCTTGATAAAGCTGCCGTAGTCGTAATTCAGCCGGCAATAAGCCGCATACTGGTTTTCATCCTTGCGAGCCCGGCACAGCCAATAATCGTTGTTGAATTGGTTGGTACCAGTTGCATAGTTGCCCGCATTGCCCCTGTGCTCAAAAAAGGTTGGCAGAATGGGATAAAAGGCGCCCTTTTCATCCACAGTGTAGTCCACATTTTCTTCGCCTAATGTGGCCACTTTAAATATCTCCGGATCCAGCTTCATATTTAAATAGTCAATCGTGGCTTCAACATTTTTCGCGTTTTTAGGAATGACGGTATAACCTGCAATCTGATTTTTTGTTTTGGTGCCGCTACCTGCCAGACCACTTTTCTCCAGCGGCTGGATGAATTCAAAACTGGCGTCCGGGCTTACGGTGCCGAATGTTTCCACAAGCGACGGAACTGCCCAATAGCCGTCCAATCTGCACAGGGCACGGCTAGTGGTGAACTTCTCCAGCGTTGTAGCGCCCTGATTGACAGGCATCTCAGTGTCCAGTAGACCCTTGCTGTAAAGGTCGTTCATATATTCCAGATATTCGTAAAATCCGTCCTGCGTCTGATACGGCACCAGCGCTCCCGAAACATCCTTCCAGTCGGTCTCAACGCCGAACGCGCCGCCAATGGCATTGAGGCGGAGCTCTTTCAGGTTTGCAATGGTGGCGGTAAGCGGCACATTCATGTCGCCATTGCCCATGGGGTCTGTCTTCTGATAATCTTCCAGCAGGGCGGTGAATTCATCCAGCGTTGTCGGCATTTTAGCGTTCATTTTTTCCAGAATATCGGTGCGGACCATAATGCCATAATCGATGTTGGCAGTATCGTCACGTCCACTGGGGTTTGCGGTGGGAACTGCGTAATAGGTTCCATTGACAGTGCAGATGTCCCACAGGGACTGGTCGATGCCGTCAACAATGTTGGGGGCAAGCTCCTCCACCAGCGGCTTCAGATCCAGCAGCGCGCCCTGGCTTGCGTATTGGGCGTAAAGAACATTCGCGCCGGAGATCGAGGCGGAGATAACGACAAAGTCGTAATCTGTGCCGGCCGAAATGATGGCATTAAGCTTGTCGGCGGGATTGTCTGCCGGAAGCGGATCGTATGCAACCAGATAGCCGGTCGCCTCGGTCAGATAGGCTAATACGGGGTTGGCCTCGGGGTCATTCCAGTCAATGTTGGCGTTGGCAACCAGAGCTTTTAGAACCGGTTTGTCTTCGGAGGCGGTCTGGGCAGGCGCGGATGATGCAGGAGCGGTGGATGACGCGGGCGGCTGCGTACCTCCTGCGCAGCTGCAGAGCAGGGCTATTACCATAACAAGCACGAGCATGAGTGCTGGGGTTTTCTGGCGGCTCTTCATAATTGTGACCTCCTTATATTATTAGCAAACTATTGAGTCCGCGTGGATGTTAACCCTTGGTGGACCCAACTGTTATGCCTTTTACAAAATGGCGCTGCATAAATGGATATACCAGAAGAATTGGGATGGTAGCCGCGACGATGGCCGCCGCGGTAATGCTTTCGGCAGACAGATTCTTCTCCACAAGCAGCATCGACAACGCCTGCGTATCATTTGCTCTCGCGATCATGTCGCGTAAATAAAGCGGAAGCGTCTTCAGATTGGGGTTGTTGATGTACATCATGGGGCCGAAATAATCATTCCACAAGATTACCGAGGTAAACACCGTAATGGTGGCGTATACTGGCTTTGAAAGTGGAACCACCAGCCGCAAAAAGATCCGGAAGCTGCTCGCACCGTCTAACTGGGCCGATTCAATGATGCTTTCGGGGATGGCCTCATAAAAATTCTTAATAATGAGCATATGATAGACATTGATAAGACCCGGCAGGATCAATACAATGCGCGTGTCGAGGATGCCATACATACTGTATAAAAGATAGGTCGGAATGATGCCGCCGGTGAAATACATGGTGAAAACAAAAATCAGCAGGATGCCTTTCATATACGGCAGATGCCGCATGGACAGCGGGTACGCCGTAATGGCTGTGACTGCCAAAGTGCACAGGGTTCCCACCACAGTGGCAAACATGGAGTTTCCAAAAGCCATGATAAAGGTTTTGGACTGAATGATGTAGAGCAAGGAATTCACCTGAAACCCCACCGGAAAAATACCCACGCTACCGGTATTGATGGCCCATTCGGCGCTGAACGCCTTTGACACTACATGCATGATTGGGATCAGCATAACCACAACCAAAGCGGTAATAAACAGATAGGAAATCCCGGAGACGATTTTTTCATCAAGGCTTTTTTTTATACGGAGTGTATGCACTTTCCTGGCTTTGCCATTTTTGGGGCGACCTGTATGCCTGGAGGTCTGTTCCATCACCAGATACTCCTTCCCGTAGCTCGTTTACAAATCAGGTTGCCCGTGAAGATCATAAACGACCCTACAACCGCTTCAAACAACCCGATAGCCGTGGCATAGCTGTAATTCATATGCGTAATGCCGGTGCGGTATATATACGTTCCCAGTACATCGCCGGTTTCATAGACCGTAGGATTATACAACAGCAAAATCTGCTCTGTATTTGCGTTAAGCACGCTACCCAGCTTCAGGATAAACATTAAAACAATGACGGACATCATGCCGGGAATCGTAATATGAAGGATCTGCTGGATTTTGCCGGCGCCATCCACTTTCGCCGCCTCGTAAAGCTCAGGATTGATTCCGGTAAGGGCCGCAATGAAAACAATGGCTCCGTAGCCGACCTCTTTCCATGCATCGGATACAATGACAACAGCGCGGAACCAATTGTTATCCATCAGGAAGGAAACGGGCTCCCCACCAAAAAACTTAACGACAAGGTTGATGATACCGGTTGAGGGCGCGCAGGCCGTGACCACAAGCCCCGCGACAATGACCCACGACAAAAAATGCGGCAGATACAGCGCCGTTTGAAATCCTTTTTTAATCGGGGTGATATTTATCTCGTTGAGCAGTATCGCAAGCAGGATGGACAGCGGGAAAGTGAAAATCAGTTTGCCGAAGCTGATGATCAGTGTATTTCGAAGGACATTGTAAAAGCCGGGAGATGAAAGAAGCGCGCTGAAATGCTTGAAGCCCACCCAGGTGCTATTTAGAATACCCGCGAAGATATTATAGTCCTGAAAAGCGGTAATATACCCATACATTGGCATGTAACGAAAGGCGATAATGAATAGTACGCCGGGAATCAGCAACAGATAAATATCATAATTCTTTTTGGCCAGCCGCCTGCGCGCCTCGCGTTCCTGCTTATGCTCTTGTAACATTTTCACACTAATCGGCGCAGCCTTCATATGTAACCGCCCTTTCCGAATATCATTAACGACTATATATTCAGTATAATGTGCCTTTCTTTTTTACACAATGCACAATCCTACACGTTCTGGTGCAATCCTACACAGTTTCATATACATTCTGGCGTCAACATACATATAGCCGTTAATGGCGGCAAAGCTGGGAGGATAAACGACGTTTAAGGTTGTTTTGCGGCGGCCGATTCAATCGGCTGCCGCAAAATACTGCATAATTGACAACGGATGGCAGACGGAGAGATTTTGGAGGCAAAGGAAGGAATGGCTATATCAACCGTTAATGAATGTCATTAGGCAGGAGCAAGGCGATTTACAGAAGGATTAATCGGCGTTTAAATTACAAAAAAAACAGCGGATAAGGTGTATTTATGCCCTGTCCGCTGCAAATATTTATACGGCTATATTCATATTTTGTAAAGGTTTATGCATAGATAGTAAAGCCTGAATCAGAGGTTGTAAGGGCTTGTAAGCTTTTGTAAATATATTTTGCTTGACGTACAGCTACATTTTATTTGAAGGGCTGCACCTTGCCAAGAATGCCTTTGCTTTTCAGATACGGCAGTTCCTTGAGCAACTCATGCTTCTGGAAAACCAAATTGAGGAGCTGGATGAGCAGATTTCCCATCGGCTGTGGCAGACAAACCGAGTTATTGCCACCAATCCGGGTGCCGGCGACACGCTGGGCGCGATTATTGTCAGCGAGATTGGTGACATTCATCGTTTTGGCGCGACGGGGAGGCTGGTAGCCTGTAAAATGTGCAGTATTGCATTATTGTTCGTCAGTCTCAGCCGCGGAATGGGGCTTAATGGCAATTGCCTTTCGT